>OGKK01000711.1_pt1 | contig 11154 bp, 10 predicted proteins | sample 1572401 | NCBI WGS metagenome assembly OGKK01 (sample SAMEA2582155, study PRJEB24529) | metagenome | biome: Human gut stool | place: China | collected 2011 | reverse complement strand
AGCGCCTGCTTATGCTGGTATTCCTGTAACACAACGCGCTATGGCTACATCCTTTGCGGTTGTTACTGGTCATGAAGACCCAACAAAAGCGGTGTCTGGCATCCATTGGGAAGGCCTTGCCACAGCAGTGGATACACTTTGCTTTGTCATGGGCGTAGGCAATTTACCTACGATTGCAGAAAAATTGATGGCTCATGGCCGTTCTGCTAATACACCAGTGGCGCTTGTTCGCTGGGGTACTAAACCTGTTCAAGAGGTGCTTGTTTCCACACTAGAACATGTTGTAGAAGACGTGGAAAAGGCACAACTAAAAGCGCCAGCCATCATCGTCGTAGGCGATGTTGTAAACTTGCGTGAACAATTGCAATGGTTCGATAACAAGCCTTTATTCGGCAAAACGATTGTAGTTACTCGTGCTCGCTCTCAAGCTAGCAAATTCAGCGATATGCTCATGAATCAAGGAGCCAATGTTATCCAAGCAGCAGCTATTAAAACAGAACCTGTAGAATTATTTGATGAAGATAAACGTTTATTACATGGCGTAGATCGCTATTCTTGTGTCGTATTCACATCCGCTGAAGGGGTACGCTACTTCTTTGATGCATTGTACGGGGAAGGCAAGGATGCGCGTTCCTTAGGTTATGCTAAGGTATGTGCTATCGGTAGTGCTACCGCTAAAGCGTTAACGAATTATGGCATTACACCTGATATTATCCCTGTAGATTATAAGGCTGAATCTGTTGTTGATGCATTGAAACAGCATGTTAAACCTAGACATACAGTGCTATTAATTCAACCTAAGAAGGCTCGTGAAGTGATTCCTCGTGAATTGCGTCACTTAGATATCGACGTAGATATCTTGCGCTTGTATGAAACGCAACAAGACACATCTCAACAAGAGGCTTTAGTAGATGCGTTGCAACATGGTCATGTTGACTATATTACATTTACTAGCTCCTCTACAGTTACCAATACGTTAGATTTATTGGGTGAAGATGCACTTTCACTATTAGAACATACAAAAATTGCGTGCATCGGACCTATTACGGCCGCTACGGCTATGAGTGCAGGTTTAAAGGTAGATATCATTAGTCCTGTATATACGACAGAAGGCCTTGTAGATACAATCGTGAAAGACTGCGCTAACTAATATACTGTCATTATTAAACGGAAGAAGGAATTTTACTATGTACGATTTAACCTATCGTCCTCGCCGTTTGCGCACTTCTCCAGAAATGCGTGATTTAGTACGAGAAACAACATTAGATACAACTGATTTGATTTATCCATTATTCATCGTTCCTGGTGAAGGCATAAAAAAAGAAATCGACACATTGCCAGGACAATACCATTTATCCGTAGACGAAGCGGTAAAGGTGGCGCAAGAGGCTTATGACCTCGGCATTCGTGGTGTAGAAATCTTTGGCATTCCTACCTATAAGGATGAACAAGGTTCCTCCGCATGGGATATGGAGCAACCGGTACAACAAGCGATTAAAGCCATCCGTGAAGCGGTGCCAAATCTATTGGTCATTGCGGATGTATGCTTATGTCAATATACATCCACAGGTCATTGTGGCATGATTGACCATCACGAAATTTTGAATGATGAAACATTGCCTTTATTGTGCAAGGTTGCTGTTAGCCAAGCACAAGCTGGCGCTCATATGGTGGCGCCATCTGATATGATGGATGGCCGTGTAGGTGCTATTCGTGAAGCTCTCGATGAAGCTGGTTTTACCAATGTATCCATCATGAGTTATGCTGCAAAATATGCATCTGCCTACTATGGTCCATTCCGTGGCGCCGTAAATTCAGCTCCACAATTTGGGGACCGCAAATCGTACCAAATGGATCCGGCCAATCGCTTAGAAGCAATGCGTGAAATTGAACTCGATATCGCTGAAGGTACAGATATCATCATGATTAAACCAGCATTGTGCTACTTAGATATTGTTCGCGAAGCGCGTGACCGTTATGAATTGCCATTGGCTGTCTATAATGTATCCGGCGAATATGCTATGGTTAAAACGGCTGCAGCTGCTGGTCTTATCGATGAACAACGCCTTGTTATGGAAACGATGCTCTCCATGAAACGAGCTGGTGCTAAGATTATCATTACATACCATGCCCTTGATGTGGCACGTTGGCTTAAACAATAAGGAGTGACTATGTTACAACTAGGTAAATCAGAAAAAGCATTTGACGAAGCTAAACGATATATGCCCGGTGGCGTTAATAGTCCTGTTCGCTCCTATCGCAGCGTAGGATCAAACCCTCCATTCATTAGCTCCGCTAGCGGTAGCCGTATCTATGATATTGATAATAACGAGTACATCGACTACGTGTTGAGCTGGGGCCCTATGATCTTGGGCCATGCTAACCCAGAAGTTATCGCTAGCTTGCAAGAGGCAATTCCTCGTGGTACTAGCTACGGTGCGCCTACACTACTAGAAACAGAATTGGCTAAAAAGATACAAGCCTTCATGCCATCTATGGAGGTTATCCGCCTCGTTAACTCTGGTACAGAGGCGACTATGAGTGCTTTGCGCGTAGCTCGTGGCTATACTGGTCGCGATCGTATCGTGAAATTCGTTGGCTGTTACCATGGTCATAGTGATGCACTCTTGGTAAAAGCTGGCTCTGGTCTTGCTACCTTTGGTGTGCCAGATAGTCCTGGTGTTCCACAAGGTGTAGCAGAAAATACCATAACCTTACCGTACAATGACTCTGATGCGGTTCGCAAATTATTCGACGATATGGGCGATACAATTGCAGCTATCATCGTAGAACCTGTAGCAGGTAACATGGGTTGTGTGCCTCCAGAACCAGGCTTCCTTGAAACCTTGCGTGAAGTGACTAAGGCTCATGGCGCAGTATTGATCTTTGACGAAGTAATGTGTGGCTTCCGCGCTAGCAGCGGCGGTGCTCAAAAACGTTACAATATTAAACCAGACCTTACTTGCCTTGGTAAAATCGTTGGCGGCGGCATGCCACTCGCTGTATTCGGTGGCTCTCGTGAGATTATGAACCAAATCGCACCAGCTGGCCCTATTTACCAAGCTGGTACATTGAGTGGTAACCCAATTGCGGTTACCTCTGGTCTTGCAACACTTTCCATTTTGCAACGGGATCCAACTATTTTTAAACAAGTAGAAGACGCAACCATTGCCCTTTGTGAAGGCTTTGAACGTTTAGCAGCACAATAGAATATGCCTGTTGTAGTGCAACGGGTAGGCTCTATGTTCACCATCTTCTTCACTGATAAACCAGTTAAGAACTTTGATGATGCAGCAGCTTGCAACGAAGAACAATTTAAAATGTTCTTCCACCATAACTTGAGCCATGGTATCTACTATGCGCCAAGTCCTTATGAAAGTAACTTTGTATCTATCTGCCATAAGAGCAGTGAAGTGGAACGCACATTAGCCGTTGCTGATGAAGCTTTCAAAAAAATCAGTGATACATTATTATAAAAGTATATAGTTTGTAGTTGTTTATGTATCGATGTAGGTGATGAACATGCAGTTTTACAAGAACTTAAAGCGTGCTCGCGTGCGCATGGGCAAAAGCCAAATCGAAGTAGCAAAGGCCGTAGGTATCAGTAATGCGGCACTTTCAAACTACGAAACAGGGTATCGCGAACCAGATTTAGATACACTCTGTGCCCTGTCTCGCTATTATGGATTGACCTTGGATGAGCTGTTAGATGTAAATGGAGAACAACACGAGCCCATCTATGATCTCAGTCCTGTACTCAAAAATAAATACATCGCCTATAAAGGGGACGTATTCGAGTTGAAAGACTCACAAAAACGTGCGCTCTTGCGTGAGCTAGATAATCTATTTACTAAATTTGAGAAATCAAAGGTAGAAGATAAAAGTAGCAAGCCAAAAACGTACAAACATGGGAACCCACATATCAATCGGGCTGGCCTAGCGAGCAGCGCTGGTAGTTTAGCGGCACGACGGAATATAAAGTAGAAGGCCTATTATTTAGTACAGGATAATAGAAGTAGTTTTTAGGTGTTGTATAGTAAATCAGTTAAGAGAATCTTATAAATAAATTTAAGTAGCCTAGATTAGCACTTATAGATAATTATGAGTGCACTCTAGGCTATTATATTATATATAATTCATATTATTAAAGATTTTAACTGCCTTTGATTATTTTTTGTGTTAAAAATTAGCATAAAAAGTAAAAGTGTAGTACAATACCTTTAAGGAGGTGTTAATATGTTAATGGAAGTAAGATTAAATAATGTATTAGCATTTAATAAACCTGTTGTATTTTCTACGAATGCAGATATGCGAACTAAAAGGTTTATATCAAATGTACACTTAGAGAATAGAAATAATATTGTAAAAAGTACAGCTGTATATGGACCTAATAATACAGGGAAGACTTGTTTAATTAAAGGCATAGCAAGTATTGTTGATATTTTACTAAATAATGAGCCCCATTTAATACCTAATTTATTTACACATAGTCCTATTTGTGAATTAGGTATTGCTTTTTTATATGAACAGAAGAAGTATGATTATACTATAACGTATGATGCTCAATTAGAAGAAATCATATATGAACATTTTGTACATAAATATTATGATGATTATAATAATGAGATGTCAGATACGTTAATTTTAAAAGATATAAAAAAACAGAAATTTAAATGTATTGATCCTAAGGTAGAACCTTTGATGGAAGTCGTTGCGAATAAGGCTTTATTATGTCACGCTATCGATACATCTAAGTTTAGCAAACTGGCAGAGATTAAACAAATTATAACTGGATTTGCTAGTTCGATAGACATTATTAATATGAACAATATTCCAATTGATAGAACTATTAAATTGTTAAAGAATAAAAATAATATTCAGAAAAAGGTGGTTAACTTTATTAAACAAGCTGATGTATATTTAGATGATTTTAAATATGCTGAATCAGATATGGATATTAAATTAAAAAAGAATGGTAAAGCTATTGCGGATGAACGTGCCTTAGCTTTGCCTGAACAATTGTTAGATCAATTAAAGTTAATTTCTGTGTACAAAGGCCATCCAGTACCAAGTATGGTATTTGATTCTACGGGAACGAAAAAAATTGCTGCTTTAGCTAGTTATATTATTGAAGCTTTAGAAAAAGGCAGAACTTTAATTGTTGATGAATTGGATAGTAGTTTACATTTTTCTTTAACACGTGCTATTGTGGCCCTTTTTAATAATGAATTAAACAATATGGCCCAGCTTATATTTACTGTTCATGATGTAACTTTATTAGACTGTAAAAGGCTATTTAGAAAAGAACAAATTTGGTTCGTTCATAAAGACAAGGAACAATTGTATCTATATTCATTAGCTGATTTTACAACCGCTAATACGGGTATTCGAGATAGTACTAATCTTCTTGATAAATATAAAAAAGGTGTACTAGGTGCTTTGCCTGATCCATCATTTTTTGATTCACTGTTAGAAATTAAATCGAAATACTAGGAGGTCTATATGGTTCCATTATTACCGCCTCTGAAAGATAATAAGAAGATTTATATTATATGTGAAGGTTCAGAAGAATATGATTATCTAACTCAACTTAAAACATTAAATGTGTGGTCAGATGTTTATGATATTACTCTTAGAGATGCAAAAGGAAATGGAAATTTGTATCCTATCTACCAAGATGTATATCAAAAAGGAAATTATGATTTAGTTGTTATCATTTGTGATACGGAAAAGAAGCCACACGAACAATTTAATGATATTTGTAATAAAGTTAACTTACTTCATGACTGTGATTTTGCATGTCAACATGTGGTACTATTTACAAATCCATGCACTATGCAAGTTATTTTATTACATTGGGATAATTCTGTTAGATTACGTACACCATCGAAGCGTCATAGTGCTTCTTATATTGAAACATATACAGGTATTAAAGATTATTCAGCTAAGGAGGCTCAGCGAATTCAATTAGTTTCCAATATTACGAAAGATAGTTATAAAACTATGATGAATGGTGCGAAGGAATTGGGAGTGGATGCAGCATCAATTAATAGTACTAATTTATATGTGTTTTTTAACAAATTGGAGCAATCTGATACAGATTGGATTGATGATATCAATAATTTAATATAGTATTTGATAATAAGAATTTTATAAATCGATATAAAAGTGCTAATCACTATTGTGGTTAGCACTTTTTGTATAGTAATAATAGAAGTTTAAGGTAATGAATATATTACCGAAGAAGGGACAGCTACAAGTTATAGTCGTCATCATAAAAACGGGTGGGATACTACCAATATTCGTGAAGCGAAGTATAAGAATACTAAGGTGAATCCTAAAGATGTACCTGTTGCCGTATATGGCGGTCATGTAGAAAATAGTAAAAGTGATGCTACAGTAGATGCATCTCTATTAAATAGTATGAGTCAGTTATCGACGAACCCTAATACATCGTATGTGATTGAAACAGATCCAAACTTTACAAATCGCCGCAACTTCTTATCTTCTGATTACGTATTATCTCGTCTTAAATTAGACCCTATGAATATACAAAAACGGTTGGGTGATGGCTACTATGAGCAGCAACTCGTTATGCAAGAGATTATGCGTCAAACCGGTAAAAGTAGACTTCAATCTGGTCTTTCAGCAGAAGAACAATATCGCCAATTGATGGATGCAGGGATTAGTGTAACTAAATCTCAAGCTATTGCATTAGGACGTGGTTTAACCGAGGCTGAGCAAAAAAATCTTAAAGAAGATGTAGTGCTCCTAGTAAGTAAGTCTGTTGTATTACCAAATGGCAAAACTGAAACTGTGCTAGTACCTACTCTATATTTAGCACCAGGTACAAAACGAGTAGAGGGTGGCGCTAACTTGCAAGCCCAATCAATTAACCTTTCTGTTGATACGATGCATAATAGTGGTAGCATTGTAGCGGATAAGGATGTGACTCTTACTGGTAATTCCATTCACAATGATAATGGTCTTATTAAAGGTAACACGGCTACGGTTACAGCAAATGACGAAGTTCGTAATACACAAGGCACTATTATGGGCAACGATACAGTATCTGTGTATGCTAAGAAAGACGTTGTTAATGAAGGTGGCACCATTACACAAACTAATACAGCAGGCTCCACAAAGGTTGTTGCGGGGCGTGATGTGATTAATAAAGGCGTGCAGTACGAGGCTGGTAATAGCAAGGTTGAGTGGAACAGTAGCAACAACCGTCGTGAAACGATTACTGGTGTAGATCAAGGTCGTATTAGTGGTGCTGGTCAAACAACAGTAGTAGCAGGACGAGATGTATCTATGGAGGCAGGTATTGTCTCCTCTGATGTGAATACAAAGGTGACGGCAGGTCGCAATGTAACGATGAAAGCAATGAATGCTACACATGAACTTGAGGAACATCGTTTTGATAAAGGTAAATCTGGTGGTGGACACTCTCAAACGACTCAGTCTCATGATCTTGTTAAAGCTCAATCATCTGTTGGTAGTAGTATCGAAGGTAAAAATGTTTCTGTTGTAGCCTCTGATACAGTACAACTGGAAGGTAGTCAAGTGTTAGCAGCAGATACAGTGAAAGTATCTGGTAATACGGTTGCATTAAATACAGCGAAGGCAAATAGTACAGTCAATCATGTATACCTAGATAAAAAGAAAAGTTTAGTAAAACGTGAAAGTACCAATGCGGTGGATGATGTAACCACTACATCTGTAACAGGTTCTACGGTAAGTGGTAAAACTGTAACGATTACTAGTGCTCATGATGTAACTGGTCAATCTGCTCAAATTATGGGCGAGAATGCTGTATCTGTTAACGCTGGTGGTAAGGTAGAATTGGGCGCTGACAAATCTACTACAGATGGTTCTAGTGTGTATCGTCATAAAAAATCTGGCTTACTAGGTGGTGCCGGTATAGGCTTTACTATTGGTAAAGAAAAACACAATATTGATGAAGCAAACCATGAAGAAGCTACTGTACGAAATACAATTGCTAGTACGAAAGGGACTGTAAATATTAAGGCTAATGATACCGTTCATCTTACAAGCGCAGATATTGTTGCTAAAGAAGGTGCTGTGTTAGACGGCTCTGCTGTAAAATTAGATGGTAATGTAGATCATAACCACATGACACATGATGAACGTTACAAGAAAAGTGGCCTTACTGTATCTTTAGGTGGTGCAATAGCAAATACACTTACAAATACTACGCGCACTATAAAACAAGCTGGTGGCCGTGATGACAAACGGTTAGCCGCACTTGAACTCAACGAAGCACGTCAACAATTGCAGGATGGCTATGCTGCAGTAGATAAAGCGGTTAAGGGCATCAAACTTCGTGATGGTGATGGCAATGTATTAAAAGATACGAAAGGTCATTCCCAACGTGGTCAAAAAAATATTGATGATGCTGTTAATCTCTCAGTAAGTATTGGTAGCACTTCAAGGAAACAAGGTCAAGTAGTTGATACAAACACATATCAAGGTGGTACTCTTGTTAGTGAAAATGATGTACACATTATAGCTCGTGATGCTCAGCAAAGTGGCATTGGATTAACTGGTGAAACAGTAGAGGCCAAAAAATTAGTATTAGATAGCGCTAGTGATATTAATCTTGAGGCTGGCAAGAATACTGTAGATGTTAATAATACCTATAAAAGCTCTGGGTGGAGTGTAGGTGCTGGTATTAGTTTAACTGGTGGTGGACTTCTCGACATTAATGCGAGTGGTCATATGGCTCGTCAAAATGGAGATACCCATCAAGAAAGTTATGTACCTACTAAGATTAAAGCGGCTCAATTAGCACAACTTAAAGCAAAACGAGATACAAATATTATTGGTTCCACTGTATCTGGTAAAAAGGTAGAAGTAGATACAGGTCGTGATTTACATATTCAAAGCTTACAAGATGTAGATAACTTTAAAGAACATAGTAAGTCTGCGGGATTCTCTGTGTCCTCTAAACCTAACTTCAAAAATCCAACTGGTAGTATCAATGCTAGTGTAGGCCGAATTGATAGCAAATGGAAGAGCGTAACAGAACAAGCCGGTATTTATGCTGGAGAAGATGGCTACGATGTTAATGTAGGTAATAATACTACATTAGAGGGTGCTGTAATTAAAAGTGATGCTCCAAAAGCTAAGAATAAATTGACTACTAAATCTCTTGAGATGAAAGATATCCAAAACGAAGCTGAGTATACATATAGCAACAATGGTATCGGCTATAACTACTATGGCAGTAAAAAGAAACTCGAAGAGATGAAGACCAATGATAAAAAAGGCTATGATAAGATTTATAACAGCATTGGTCTAGTTCCAAACTTAGGCGTAGGATCTAAAGGTAAAGCAAGTTCTACTACTCAATCTGCTATTTCTGATGGTATACTAACAGTAGATGGTAAAGAAATTGATACTAAGACGATTAATACCAATACCGAAAATACATTACATCAATTAGATAAGATTTTTGATAAAAAGAAAATTGAAGAACGTCAGGAATTAGCACGTTTATTCTCTAAAAATGCATTTGAACAACTACATAACTGGCAACCAACAACTAAGGATGGAAAAATTGCTAAGTCAATAGAACATGGTATCATTGGTGAAGTAGCAGCGCGTATGGCGGGTAATACCCTTGGTAGTGGTTTTAAAGCTACAATGACCAATGAAATGCTCATAGAAAAGATAAAGAAAATAGCGGATAATGATCCTGTATTAGCACAATGGTTGAGTGCTACGGTAGGTGGTGTAGTTAATAAGGTGAGCGGGGACCCTGTAAATACTGGTGCTGCAGTAGCATCTTATGCAACAAAGTGGAATGAAGGCGCATATAATGTTAATAGAGTTGATCTTGATGGTATTTCAGAAGAGAATAAAGACCTAGCTTTAGCTCATATGGATTATCTTTTAGCTAACAATAATCGGTCAGATGCCAATAAAGTAAAAATAAAGAAAAAGTACGTACGTGATGGTCACTTGTACTCTGAAGCTAAGGGTATATCAGCAAGCATCCCCGAAGTAGGAGGATTTGGTTTTTCAAGAGGGTATGGTGTAGATTCTGAAGGGCACACATATTTGACCGATTCATTTTTATGGGACCTGGAGTTGCTCCTGTTCAAAATACAATAAGTGATACTAAGGTATTATGGGGAAGTAAAGATTTTACTGGACCTAGTTTAAGTATAAATCTTAATACATTTGGAGGGAAAACTTATAGTATTAGCCCAAGTAATATAACTGAGAGTAAAACTTTGAATGTATCTCCAGAGGCTACTATATCGGCCTCTTATACTGTAAAACTAGAGGATTCTCCAGTTAGAGTAGTTGAAGTTGAAGGTACTAATATAGATTTGAAAACTTATACACCAGTTCAACCTACTGGTATATATTCACCACCACCAAAAGAGTATCCAGCTGAAATAAGAGCAACTAATCAAGAGGAAAGTACAGAGAATCGTATTCGAGCTATTAGAACTCAATTTGAAATAGAGGATTAATTATGAAAAAAATAATGTCTTATTTTAATTTATTGCCTTTATCGTTTAAGCTTATTTTGGGTTTTACTGTTATATGTGTGATTATCATTTTTTTTATGACAGTAGCTGCTTTTTTTAATAGACCTAATCAAATTCAAAAGCTTGAATCATATGAGCAAAAGCTTGTAAGTATATCTTCTTATAAGGTAAATGAAGATCATTATGCTACAGGTAGGAATAGTCAGGTTTATAATTTTAAAATTATATATGAGCATATTGAATTTGAAAAAATTAAAGCTTTACTTTCGAATGACAGAATTAAGTGGCGTGAATATAAAAATAGATATAATAGGCTATGATTTAAATTATGATGTTACTATTAAAATTGAGGGACATTCTTCTGATAATAGGGTAATAGTAGTTTTGAGTACTGAAAAGTAGTTAGTAAATAAGAATAGGTTGTTAGACTTTAGCATATCTCATTATTGTGTTGAATTATTATAAAATAGGTTAATAGGTATAGTGGATTAATGCTTACTATTTTGCTTAAATAATATTTATATTCTTGTTTAATATGAAGGTTGTATATTTAGATAGAAGATAGTTGATTAGTGGTTCTATAATAAATGTTGGGGTGACACCACTACGGTGTCACTTCCAACATTAT
>OGKK01000707.1_pt1 | contig 11170 bp, 6 predicted proteins | sample 1572401 | NCBI WGS metagenome assembly OGKK01 (sample SAMEA2582155, study PRJEB24529) | metagenome | biome: Human gut stool | place: China | collected 2011 | reverse complement strand
TGGTCCGCCAACCTTAGAGCGTAGCGGTTCCGAGCGACGAGGAGGAGCGGTTTCCTCCCTCTTCCCTGAGGGTGAGAGGGTCGGGGTGAGAGGTGGAGCCCTCTTTAATGGTAAAGAGGGACGGGGTGATTTTAGAAAAAACTTATTCCCCTTACGCATATTTGTGCAAATTACACTTATAATCATGTGCTTGATGATGTGTGTGCGCAAACAGATTGCATGAATGTGCAAACGTTTGCACAAATAAATAGAACCTTTTTGAGAAATTTTCTTGCTTACTATAGAAAATCCTCATATATTTGCAGCCGAAAAAAGATACCAACTAGCGAACGAAGGCTAAGTTTAATATAAACGGAACCAATATATAAAAGTAAAGATATGATGAAGCAAACATTCATAAAATCAGCTATGTTGCTGCTGCTGATTCTTTCAACGGCAACGACGCGAGCGCAGGAGGTCGCTCTGAAGACCAACTTACTGGGATGGGCTTCCACATCTGCCAACGCCGGCATCGAAATCGGCACGGGCAAGAAAACAACCTTCCAACTCTTCGGAACCCTGAACCCCTGGAAGTTCTCGGGCGACAAGAAGATGAGATTCTGGAATGTTATGCCAGAATACAGATGGTACACCTGCCAGAAGTTTGGAGGCCATTTCTTCGGAATCCATGCCCTAGGCGGTGAATACAACATTAAAAACATTGACATGCCCTTCGGCATCCTGCCGAAAACTCTGGAGGGCAGGCACTATGAAGGCTGGTATGTTGGAGGAGGCCTCACCTACGGCTATCAGTGGTTACTCAATAAGCACCTCAATTTCGAAGGCTCTATCGGTTTGGGATATGCCTACAGTCCTTACAAGCTTTACGGACGATGCGAAAAATGTCTCGACAAAGACCACCGCAACTATGTGGGCCCTACAAAAGCCGCACTATCTCTCATATACGTGTTCTAAGAATATAACTTAACAGTAGTTTTAAACTGACAATATAAACACGTAATAACTAGACAGAATACAAAAAATTTAGGGAAATCATAATATGGATAAAATGAAGCTTTATGCGGTCATTTCGCCTCTCTGCATACTCTTTTCTCAGGGCATCATGCCTGCTCAGGCTCAACAGCTGGCAGGGGGTAAGATTCAGGTAGACAGCGTTTCAGCACGCAAGAACGGCAACCGGATGGACGTTGCCTTCCGTATGAACCTGAACGATTTGAAGATGAAATCAGAGCAGCAGATTGTTTTCACACCGGTAATGGTAGGAACTGATTCTATCGCTCTCAACCCTATCATCATCCAGGGTAGAAACCAGGCTGTAAGATACCGCCGGCTTGCCGACAGCAAGAAGAATCCGCAGGCACAGGTTCTTACCCGCAAGAACAAGACCAGTCAGCAGGTTTACTTCGCCCAGTCTGTTCCTTATCAGAAATGGATGAAGAAGTTCAAACTCTCGGTGAAAGAAGATCTCTGCGGATGCGGCAACCTGATAGAACAGGACAATACGCCGATTGCGGATATCGACCGTACACCGAAGATTACGAAGGATTTCTTCGTGCAGCCGAAGGCGGAAGCCAAGAAGGTGAGAGCCGAAAAGGGTGAAGCTTACCTGAGCTTCAAGCTCAACAAGAGTAATATTCTTGCCAACTTCCGTGAGAATGCTACTGAGCTGAAGAAGATTACTTCCACCATCGACCTGGTGAAGAACGATAAGAATGTTGAAATCACAGATATTGATATCCACGGTTTTGCTTCGCCTGATGGTTCGTATGCCAACAACAAGCGCCTTGCCAACGAGCGTGCAGCTGCTCTCCGCAACTATGTGAGCAGCCTCTACACCTTAAACAGCAAGCTCTTTACCTATCAGGCTACACCGGAAGACTGGGAAGGATTCAAGAAGAAGATTCAGGCTAGTCATCTGGCTGATAAGGAAGCAATTCTCGAGATTGCTAACTCCTCGCTGGCTCCCGACGATAAGGACCTGAATATCAGAAAGCTCCATCCGGCAAGTTACCGCTACATCCTGGATCAAATCTATCCACGTCTCCGTCATAGCGACTATACGGTAACCTACACGGTTCGTCCGTTCAGCATCGAAGAGGCAAAGGAGATATTGAAGACCAAGCCTCAGCAGCTTTCTCTGCAGGAGATGTTCCTGGTGGCACAGACTTACGAGCCGGGTTCGCCAGAGTTTAACGAGGTATTCGACATTGCTGTCCGTCTCTTCCCAGATGATGAGGCTGCGAATCTCAATGCCGCCTGCACCGATTTGCAGAAAGGCGATCTTACTTCTGCCGAAAAGCATCTTGCCAAGGCAGGCAACTCGAAAGAGGCAGAGCGTGTAAGAGATGTCTTCAAGCAGATAAAGGAATTGGAATAACAGAAAATTAGAGAATAACGATTATAAACAAGCTTAACTTTTAAGATTATGAAGATTAAACATTTTTTTGGCTTGGCTGTCATCGCAGCTATGACAGCAAGCTGTTCAAGCAATGAGGACCTGGGAACCGCAGGTCCAAGTACAGGTAATAACGAAGCAGGTGTAGGCTATGCTACTTTCACCATCAACTTGCCTACAACAAGTGGTACACGTGCAGGCGGTGATCCTACCTATGATCAAGGTACTCTTGATGAGTATGATGTAAATGACGTTACCTTACTCATCTTTAAGAAGGGGGAGGCAACTAAAGAAGGCGACTACACATTCGTAGAAAAAGCTGATTTGGGTAATATGGCTCCTTGGAAGAAAGACGATACTGCTAATGGTATTACTGCGTCTGCTACTATTACTGCAAAATTAAGTAATGTTGCACTTACAAGTGAAGGTTCATCAACAAGTGACTATTATGCTTTAGCTATTCTTAATAATAAGAATTCAGCAGGTGAAGATAAGATAACTTTACCTACTGAACCAACTACTTCATCACCTACTCCACCCGTAACGTACGGTAGCTGGAATAAAGCTAGTAACGCCGATGAAACAAAATTAAAAGATAACACAAAGGGTTTCTATATGGCAAATGCACCTGTATTTGGCGCAGCTGAAGAACCAACTACTCTTGTAAATATTGATAAGGTATATGCAACAAAGCAGAAAGCAGAAACCAATGCGGCTACAACTATTCATGTAGAGCGCGGTTTGGCTAAGGTGACAGTTGCTTCGGCCGATTTCACTAAAACTTTTACCCCATCTGGTACAAAATATAACAAAGATGAAGTTAAGATTACTGCTTGGAACTTGGATGTTACTAACAAGAGTACATTCCCAATCCATAAGACTGCAGGTTTGAAGAATACAAATTTCTCTACCATTTGGAGTAACACTCCTTCTACAACAGGAGCTTCTGTTACTCGATTTGTAGATGGAAGCAACCCATCATTCAAGCGTGTACATTGGGGTATTGACCCTAATTATAGCGATCCCTTGACAACTGTTTCTGATTGTGAGGGTGCATTTAACATACTTCCTGCAAATGCAACAATCGATGGTGCAGCAGACAAGCCTCAGTATTGTCTTGAAAATACTTTCGACATTGAGCACATGAAGCAGGGACAGACAACACGTGTTGTGTTCAAAGCTAATTATAAACCTAAAGGATTCGGTGATAACGAAACGTTCTATAAGATTGGTAACAGCACAGACCTTTGGAATGAAGCAAATTTGAAAGCTCAAATTGCGGCTAAGGCTGCAGAAGTTCTTAACGTATCTTCATCTGATATCGATGTTGATCTTGAAGCAACAGCTAATGATATCAAGAATAATGCAGGAACAAAGTTGTTGGTAAAGGAAAATGTTAAGAATGGTGGAACAGCTGTTAATGATGCACAAATTGCAGATATCAATGCTAAGCTTGGTTTGAAAGCAGCAGGTACAGACCCTATCGTAGACCCTATCGTAGGAATCGCAACCTATAAGAGTGGTGAGTCTTACTATATCGCCCGAATCAAGCACTTCGGTGTTTTAACACCTTGGAATGAAGGTGATGCTACCTATGGACTCAATAATGACGATAATAACACTAAGTACCTCGGTCGTTATGGTGTACTCCGTAACAACTGGTATGAGTTGACTGTAGGAAGTGTCAGTGGTCCTGGTACACCAGATATTCCAACCATCAAGCCAAAAGAACCAGACGATGAGAGCTACAAGTACATCAGCGTCAGCGTAAAGATCCTTTCTTGGGCTAAGCGTTCAGACACAGTAGATTTGTAATCCATTTCACATTATTATATATAGCTCAGCCGCTCTAGCGCTAAGGAGCGGCTGGCTATATCGGAAGAATAAGAATCAATTTATACACTTTACTTTTTCATAAAACAGATAAGCATCATGGCAAACAAGAAGTTTAACAGTTGGATCAAGAATATATGCATGGGATGGGGATTCATCATGGCGGGCAGTATGCTCAGCAGCTGCAACGACTTGATGCACGACGACCTGCCTCCTTGTGACATGGGTGTTGACTTGCAGTTCAAGTACGACTATAACGTGCAGCGTGCCGACATGTTCAATGATCATGTGGGCGGACTCAGCGTATTCGTATACGACGAGCAGGGCAACTTCATTGCTCGCCATGATGCCTATAACGATGCGACATCACAGCCGCTCAAAGACCCTAACTATGCCATGCGAATCAATCTGGAACCGGGCAAATACCGATTTGCAACCTTCGCCTTCCAAAAGAAATACGAAGATGCACTTGCGCAGCCAGGTGCCAAATTCCAGATAGCTCTGCCACAGCAGGGTGACAACATCACCGCCCTCCATGCACGACTCGACCGCGAACAGGGCAAGGTGAACAACCAGAGCCAACCGCTCGATACACTCTGGCAAGGACTCAGCAACGAACTGGTTGAAGTAAAAGACCTGCAGGTTACACGCCATACCATCGGTCTGGTTCGTGATACCAAGCAGCTCACCATCAGCCTGCATCAGACCGACGAGCCTGCCAACATCAATGCCGATGACTTCAGTTATCAGATAACCAATGCCAACGGCGATATCAGTTACGACAACTCTCTCCTCCCCGACGAGGAGTTGACATATACCCCATACTATACCTGGACCACTGAGTTTAAGGATACCGAGGGCAATGTAAAGGAGCGCACCGCTCATGCCGCCCTCATGTTCCCCCGACTCATCTGGCATCCGGCAAAAGAAAACGACAAGAACGCCATCCTCACCATCACGAACAAGACTACTGGCGAAGAGGTGGCATGCATCATCAATCTTGCTGACTGTCTGGCTCAAGGCCGTGGCGCCTTCGAAGCCCGCCATTATTCAGAGCAGGAATTCCTGGACCGTGAGTACGACTATAAGCTCGACTTCTTCCTCCAGGGCAACAAGTGGAAGTATGCGATGCTCAGCATTTCCATCCTGGATTGGAGCAAGCGCATCCCGCAGCCTGTCGATTTATAACCGTTTCAGGTGTCAAAGCCCCTTCCGGGCATTTAGCTCATAAGAGTATTTGACTTTAAAAATTAGAAACAATGAAAATACGAGATTTCATTTTAAGTTTAGTTAGTTGGTTTATATTGTTGGTTACAGTAAGTTGCTCTGACGAACTTGGAGGCGAGCGCGCTCCCATTTCGTCAGAAAGCAACTTGCATGTACTCGTGCCAACCGTGCTCAGCAGCCGCGGCACCCGTGCCGACGATGCTTCCGGCCTTCCTACCTATAATGCTACGGTAGATGAATGCCAGATCAACGACCTGACCCTCTATGCTTTCCCTGTCCCTACAGGAAATGGAAATGATGGCAAGCTCCTGGTAGAGACGCTCCCTGCCCCATTGGCTACAATGATGGCAGAGCCGAATGTAGCTAACTATCAGCTCAATATCGAGCCGGGCACTTACCATATCTATGTGGTTGCCAATATGAGTGATGTGTTGAAAGACCAGAATAAGAATATTGATTCGGAAGAAATGCTCAAAAATATCGTGCTGAATTATTATCCTTCAGGTGCTCAGCCAGGTATGCCTGTTTCTACAAACATCCCGATGATTTATGAGCCAAAGGATGTGTACGGTAATATCATCGATACAAAAATAGAAAAAAGTGGTAAGAAATATACCGAGGTAGCAGCTAACCTGAAGTTTACTTGCGTAAAGGTTAAGTTGAATCTCATCTTCGATCCTACTGCTGAAGGTTCTGCATTCAATGGTAATAGCTATAGCATCAAGGATATTCTGGCTCAAAAGCTTTCTCCTAGCACCACGCTGAGTTGGAATGGAGCATTTAGCAATTCTAATGTTAGCCCAGATTATGCCAATGGTTTTGAAAGTGAAGTTTATGCTACTTCTTCTGAGGCAAGCAATAAGGGTAGTTATTATAAGGCGGGAGACTGGACAGAGGATGCAACCAATGCCAATGTGAATAATAAGGACATCATCACACTTGTTCAGGGTGTTACTCCTACACCTGCTCCACAGAATGCCGCCGCTAAGTGGCTTTTCCAAGGCACTTACTATCTGCCTGAGCGTTATATCGCCGATGCCTCTCAGCAGTCTACCCTCAAAGTTACTGGCTCTGTGAATGGTAACATTGAGAACAACTATAAGATTAAGCTGGGACATCGTCAGGATGAGAGCCCAACTTCCACCGAAGTTCCAACTTTCCCTCGTGGCACCTATTATGAGATTATCGGCAAAATCAAGAGTCTGGGAAACATGACTCTCGACTGTAATGTGAGCGTAAAGGACTGGAAAACTGTAACGATAGATGCAGACTTCAGCCATACCACACTGTGGGTAAACAAGACAAGCGCTCAAATAACCTCCATAGAGGAAGACTCTATTTCCTACAAGTCAAATTGGGTGAATGTGGAGTTTGGTTGCGATGCGATTGTTGATGGTAAGCCCCTCGTCGTTGTAGATAAAACAGATGAGGTCAATCATATTATCACCTTTAGGATTAATCCCGAGATTCCCATGAGTGCTTATGGAAATGGGGAAGGTCAATTTCATCCGAAAGGAACGACCAAGATATGGCTGAAGGCTAACAACCTGAAGAAGTATCTGGATGTAGACTACAATGTAGAACCTCTGTTTGAGGTTGATCCATTGGAGGTAATCATCTATTATGAGGCAAAAGCAGAAACCAACACAAAGGTATTCACTTGGGTTACAAACTTGGGAGGTATCGTGCTTCCTAACGAGCAGACTTCCACCATTGGTAAATCAACTATCAGTATATCGAAGCCATCCGATGAAAACGCTCCCAAGGGAACATTCCAGGTGGAGGCTACAACCGACCCTGGAACAACTACAGTGCATACATTCCGAGTACACTCGAAAGACTCGTATAATAGCAACTATAAGTACAGAGATATTAAAGTAACAGTAAGACCTCCGGTTGACAATTACCGTATCTATTTCCGTGCCATTAATGACAGGTCGTCAAATTCGTCAAATAATGACAAGTTTAAAACTAACCAATTCCAAGGTATTTTGGATGAATACTATGGAACAGGTGATAACAATAACAACTGGAACGATTCTTGGAGTTGGGACAATAAGATGCAAACAAGTAGACATAATGTATATATTTATTCTCAAAAGGGTGAAACGACAGGAACAGCAATACCTAAAGAAAATGTGTGGTACTTTAATGGTAGATATAATAATCCAAGCGGTATGACTGGGGACACGAATAATCCAGGATGGTACTACCAGGACATGGATTTTAATGCTAAAGGATATAGATTGGATAAAGGCGACGGTAAAGAAACTACACCGATCAAGCCTGGCGAGACATTGATGATATTCTACAGCTTCATCAACGATGGTGCGGACCTTCACCGCTGCCCTCAGCACATGGCGCCTGGTATCCCCCTTTTTAACTATGAGGATAGAGAAGGTTGGATACTTTACGACCCGACAACAGACCCTTATTATCGTATTTTCGATGAGAAGCCGATAGTTAAGGATATCAATTATGTTGTCTATACCAAGAATAAAGTATTAGGCTGGGCGTTTAAGTTCGGTGTCGCAACAGACAGTCCGACATCCTCAGGAGATAATAACCAATATATACATTGGGACAACACTTGGGATGGTCACAGCGCCAAGAGTTTTACTAGCGTACAAGTAGGAGACTGGTGGAAGACAACGATAAGGTTAAAAGCGGTTGACGGCTATCATGAGAAGGGTATAGTCCTTCAGTTTGAAAAGGATGCCTATGAAGAGAAATATACCCTTTTCGGAGGTAGAAGTTATGAGAAGTATAACGATACAGGATATTATGACAATAATAGCTGGCATCCAGGTATACCATCAGGTGTATAAACAAGTAAAGTAAGTAAGGAAATGAAAAAGATAATATCTCTTTTAGTGGCACTGCTGACATTGGCAGCATGTAGCGACACTTTGAACGAAGGTTCCAACCCAAGCAACAAGAATGGGGTGGAAGATGGGGGCATCACGCTCACCATCACACTTCCCGACTTTTCAAAAGAGGAACTGACAAGGGCTGGCGATACGGGATTGAAGAGTCTGAACGTAGTGGCTTACGATGATAAAGGAGTGTTCCTGTCGAACCAAAGCGTTTCCGCTTACGAACTTGTGTCGGGCACCGACAACACTTACGAAGTGAAAGTGCCAGTCACGGACAAGGCTACAATGATTCATCTGGTTGCCAATGCCGGCGATTTGTCAGATACTCAATGTCAGAGTGGTTTGGACAAGGCTGCCATTTCGGAAACAATCAACACAGAGAATCCTGTCTGCTGGGGAAAGATCAGCGTGTCAGACTTGATGAAGGCAAATCCGGAAATCAGTCTGCTGCGCCAGTTTGCCAAGGTAAACGTCAAGTATGAGAAGACTACATCCAGTGATTTCAATGACGACAAGACGTTTGAGCTGGAAAGCTTCCAGTTGTATAAAGCTGCAGACAAGGGAACCATAGCTCCCAAGGATTTTGACTATAATGCAGCAGCAGTCAATGTGCCAGCTGATGCAGGCGAAGCTAATAGCGGATGGCAGACAGGCGAAACACCTTTCTATGAGACTGCCGCCGGTCAAGCCTATCTCATCGTGAAGGGTAAATATAATCGTGTGGAGTCTTTCTATAAAGTATCCTTCCTTACCGACAACGACATGACAAAACCGATGGCACTGCTGCGCAACCATGCTTATACGGTGACTATCAAGCACGTCAATACCTACGGATGGCCCACAGTGGATGGGGCTATTGCAGACCCATATCCCGAGAACCGAATGAAGGTGGACGTGAAAGATGATAATCCTTTGGTTAACGATATGATAGCCTGCAAGGACTACCATCTGGGAGTAAGCGACCAAGTAAGCGGCGCATGGGATGATGAGAATATTATCGCCACTGTCGTTACAACTATCAAAAACGGCGAGACGCCGACTTTCTCTAAGTCCGGTGACTGGATAAAAGGTGTCACGGTCAGTGAGACTATCACCGTGCCGGATACTGACGGTCCAAACTCTACTACAGGTAAGAAATATAAGATTTCGATTGCGGTAGATAAAAATGAATACTCTGAGGTACCACGCACAGGAAAGGTAATCGTGAAGTCGGGCGACTTGACCCGCACCATAACCGTGACCCAGAAAGGTAAGGATTTCAAGCGTTTTGACAGAATCGTAAAGCTTGTGACATCAAGCAATGTGGGCACATCGGAAGAATATAATGACTATTTCAACAAATTCCTGCCAGGTACTCAAGGTATCAGCCCGAAGGATATGCAGAACGATATTGTCAGAAACGATGGTCTGCACTTCGGGGTGGGAACTAACGAGTTCAGCTATCTGATTCCAATGAAAAAAGGTGATGATGTGACTTATGGCGCAAACAGCAAATTGTTTAAGGTAACGGATAATGGAGACGGCAACTGGAAAGTGACGCTGAACAGCGGTGCTGACAACTATGACATCTGGATCGGCGACTTCACCATCACCTATCAGGAGAATGGACACAACATTGATATCACGTATCCTGTTTATCATTGTGGAATCTTCCACAAGATAGATGCCAGCAACCAGCAACCGCCTGTTGATCAATCTCATGTCAGCGGCCGTTTCTACTACGGTGTAGTGAAGGTGAAAGGAAATAGTAAAACATACGTCATGCTCGACCGCAACCTCGGAGCCTCCAGCAACAGATGCTATGCTCCGGGCACCAAGGCGTTGGAAGCTAACAAGGGTGCTATTGGCGGATACTTCCATATTGCTAAAGCGAAACAGGATCAGGCAAATGCAGGTAATCTTATCGGCAATCTGCCTCAAGGTTTCACTATTCCCGAGAATAGTGTGTTCCAAGACATCATAGACGGCGGTAATCTGAAAGAGGAGACCCGCTACACCTTGTCGGGCGAGGCGTACAACAGTGTTGAGATAACAACAGACAATTCGGAGCTGCCCGTAATCTATTTGCCAGCCACAGGATATGTGGAGGGTGAGGCTTTCAGAAATGTCACCCATGTCAGCCTATGGACCCGCACGCTACTCTCAGGAAATCAGGGTTTCGACACCACCAGTCCTGAGTATGGCTTCTGGTATCGCTATTTAGATGTGTATGGTAAGATTTGCACCATGTCGAATCTCCGCTTCGTCAGCGGTAATGCAGGTAAAAACACCGGGACTTACAGGGCCATGCCAATCCGCCTGGTACATGTTCTGTAATAAACATAAGATAAGTGATAAATATAATAACATCTTTTACTTATATAATTAAAGTATAAAAAACAGCTGTTTTACAAAGAAGGGTTGGATTTTCGTGAGAAAGTCCAGCCCTTCTTTTTGTCAGGATACTCCTGACAAGGAGTCAAGACGGCACAGAGAGGTTATTATGCTAGTACTGACGTGGTAAAGGCGCTTCCATCGCTTATTGAGGGTGTGTCATAAAGTCAGTCCTAAGAAGCTTATGACACACCCTCACAAAACGGGTGAATGAGAGCAAGAAAACGAATGAATGAGAGTAAGAAGAGGGGTAAAACGGAGATTTCAATAGGGTTAAAGAACATTTTATCCTATAATCAACCAAGACTTTTCCCGAGATTAACCCATTATTAATACAGCAAGAAGGAAGAAAGGAGATAAGAGGAAGCCTGAAAAGAAATAAAAGGAGGAGAGAAAAGAAATAAGAGAAGGGAGAAAAGAAATAAAAGGTATAAGGAAATGAGATAAGGGGCATAAATGAAGAAAA
>OGKK01000700.1_pt1 | contig 11266 bp, 12 predicted proteins | sample 1572401 | NCBI WGS metagenome assembly OGKK01 (sample SAMEA2582155, study PRJEB24529) | metagenome | biome: Human gut stool | place: China | collected 2011 | reverse complement strand
GTTTGCAAGGCGGAAAGGCGTGGGTGACAATGCCGAAGTTGGAGGTGGGTGCAACTCCTACCGACTGGATAGAGGGCAAGAGTGGTTTTATCGAAGACAGTGGTATTGCTGCAAAGATACTGCGCACGGGCATCGACATCGAGAACGGCAAGATAACGGCAACGGCGGACAAGTTCGAGATTCGCAACAATAGCGGCGAGACAACCGCAAGCGTTAATGAGAAAGGTTTGTTAGAGGTTGGCGCAGGTCTGTTTGGCGGTTTTGTCAAAAAGAAAAAGACAATTATTACACCAGAGAACATAGACCAATACCGAATACCCGCAGCTTCCTTAAGCGTTGTATTATTCGACTTTACTAATGCGGGCTCGTTCGTGGAGTTTCAAGGTGATTTCAATAATTACTTTAAATCCTCGCAGGTTGATCTTGTATTGCCATTCAACAATCCTAAAGATAGTTTGAATAGTCTTCATGGCGTGTCAACCGACGAAGCGTTACAATATGTTGGACAAACACTAATAATCAAGAATCGCGCAAACGTTGCATTCGTTGTACATGGAGGAGGTATAATAAACAAAAGAGGAACAACGACCTCAACTGGAACTCTAAAAGTCAATGAAATTTCCTCAAATGAAAGACTTATCACGACTTGCGAGGTTACGACTACTTTTGGCAATTCTATGAGTGGAGCTAACCCCAACCGCTTAACCGCCGTAGGGTGGAATGGAAATATTTATGGTTAAATATAAAGTACAACAATAGAACACAAAATAATATGAAGAAAATAGTTAGAGGCAACGATTTCACGTTGCGAGTGCCGGTAAGGAGGATTGTGAACGGAGAAAAAGAGAGTTTTCCCCTGCCAGCTTGTGAGGAGATTGAGGTGAACCTTGTCAATGCGTTCCGCCGTAGAAGAATGGCGCATACGATAGGCGTAGAGGACGACTCGCTGCTTGAGGTGAGCGTGCATAGCTCGGAAATGGCTCTGGGTGCGTATGCTCTGGAGGTGAAGGGCAAGCTGTTCGGCAGATCGTGGCGAAGCAATGAGTATGAGTCGATTATGCTTGTTGATAATAATGCGTCGGGCGATACGGAGTTCGGTGAGACTGACGAGGGCGAGGACTCGGTGGAAATGGACACGGCTATAGTAGTGCTGGCTCCTGTCACCGTGATAGACGGCAACTTCGAGGTGCTGATTGACGAGGCTGTCAGCGAGTCGGAGAAGAAGACAGACACTAAACTCGAAGAGCTGAAGAATGAAATCGTCAACGGTGTGAGAGATGGTGCGTGGCTGCCACTAAAGCGAGGACGCAAGAGCGATGGCACTTTCGTTGACGACTGCGTGGCGATGGGCTTCCAAAGCGAGGCAACTGGCTATGGCTCAACAGCAATGGGGTATAATTGCAAGGCATTGGGAAATACGGCACATGCGGAAAATGCTGGATGTACGGCAAGTGGGGATAATTCACATGCCGAAGGAGAAGGATGTGTCGCAAAAGGAAAAGACAGTCACGCAGAAGGAAACAGCACAGAAGCGAGTGAAGTGAATTCTCACGCAGAAGGACACAGCACAGAAGCGAGTGGATGGAATTCTCACGCAGAAGGAAAATTATGTAAAGCAAGAGGTAGTCATTCTCACGCTGAAGGTTGTGGTTGTAAAGCAACAGGTGATTGTTCTCACGCTGAAGGTCTTTATTGTACCGCAATAGATGAAGTATCTCACGCTGAAGGGGACCATTGTACCGCAAATGCTCGTTCTCACGCTGAAGGTTTTTATTGTAAAGCAACAGGTCGTAAGTCTCACGCTGAAGGAAACCAATGCACTGCAAGTGGAGATTCTTCTCATGCACAAGGTTCCTGTAATTATGATGATCCATCATTTATTGACATGGTAGGTGTTGGTAATTATGAAATTAACAAAAATGCTTCTGCTATATATGTAAAGCGTAATACAGGTGGTAATCTTGATACAAGTGACCCCAAGAACGGCTACCAGTATCTAATAGGTGTTGGTGGATATCAAGGACAAGCTATTGCAGAGGGTACGAAGAGCGTACAGGAGGTTATCGCAGACCTAACTTCACGTATAGAGGCATTGGAAGCTAAACTTGCGGACACAACGGCAAAAGAAGATCAACAAACCAACTAAATTTATTGCGTGAGCTTTACTGGTAACAATATTAAAATAAGAAGTAGATAATAATAGAATTAAACGATACGAAAGCAAGTGATGTATTAATTGACAAACTGAAGCAGTTTACAACACGATAACGTTTTGAAAAGAAAATATGAGGAACCATCTATATATGGCAAAGTTACAAAAACGGACTCGGCAAACAAATATGTGGAAGATTTATTCCATCTGTTAAGAGTTTTTGTGTTAATCAAGTATTTAATTTTGTAAAGAAGATAAAATTATGGAAGTAAAAGTAAAACGAATAGCAAGAAAGGAGGCGTACACAATAGGCAAGATGTACGTCGACGGCGAGTATGTCTGCGACACGCTCGAGGATAAGGACAGAGGGCTGACATCTAATATGTCGGTTGCGCAGATATGCGGAGTGAAGATTAAAGGCGAAACCGCCATACCTACAGGCAGATACCTCGTCGATATGAAGACGGTATCGCCAAGGTTCGGAGGTCGGGCGCAGTACCAGTTCTGCAAGGGTCGACTGCCAAGGTTGTGCAATACGCCCGGCTACCAAGGCGTACTTATTCACTGCGGCAACACTGCGAAGGACACGGAGGGCTGCATCCTTGTCGGTGAGAATAAGGCGGTCGGACAGGTACTTAACTCAACGGCGACGTTCCGTAAGGTGTACGCGAAGCTGAAGGCTGCGGACGAGAGAGGAGAACAGATTTATATCACAATAGAATAAAGGAGGCGAAATGGATACAGTATTGCAGATTATAACGTTGCTTGTAAGCAGCGGCATCGTCGGACAACTCCTCTACTACAACTCTCGGAAACGTAAGGAGGCTGCGTCTGCGCAGAAAGACGAAGACGCGAACGCAATGGCTTATGCTCAAGAATGGCACAACCTTTACGACCATGAGCATGAGGAGCACATGGAGGAGCGCACAAGACTCAATAACAAAATAGACTCGCTCTACGACGACATTGGTAAGCAGCGTGCGACCATCCGTCAGCTCAAAGACGATAAGAACACGCTTCTTATGAGAATGCGCGAGCTCCAATGGAACGAGTGTACGATAAATGGGTGCATGAAGCGAAAACCACCACGTGACTATGGGAGAGAAGAAACGGATTAATAATAATGTCAAAAGTAAAAGTGTATGGATATAAGAGGAATACTGATGTTGCTGAACTGCATCATCTTGGGAGTGACAACGCTCTTTATTTTTTACAAGGCAGCGCAGCTCGATATGGTAGATGAAGGCTACGACGAGATTAAGCGAAACCGACAAGGCGCAATCGGTTGGTTTGTGGCTTCGGTGTTTGTAGGCATTCTCGCGCTGCCAGTAATGGTGCTGCGTGAGGTTTATCAATGGAAGCGTTATAAGCTACCGGGTATTGAGTGGGATGATATTTGTCGCTACGGCTTCACTATCATCGTCGGCTCTATGCTGCATCTGCTCCTGCTTGTGGTAACGAGCTGCACAACTCCGAAACCTGTTGTGTTGGAGCGAGTGATTAACAAGACGGACACGTTGTATAAGACCAACTACAAAGCCGATACATTCCGCATACACGACTCTATATATGTCGAGAGCTACATGGTAGGAGATACAATATACAAGACAAAGAACGTGTACAAATGGCGTGACAGAGTGAGCGTGAAGACGGACACGATATACAAGTCTATCTTGCGAGCAGACTCTATTCCAGTGCCGGTGCCAGTTGAGCGTAAGGCTACATGGTGGGAGCGGACGCAGATGTTCGCAGGAAAGATAGCGGTCGGAGCGGTGGTACTATGTTTAATCTCGCTGCTGCTTTGGCTGATACACAGAAAGAGATAATATGTAGATTGGTTAGTTATTAGTTTTTAGTTTAAGGTAAATTGTTTTTAGGAGCCTTGCCCGTCCGTGATGGATAGGCAAGGAGTTTAAGTGAACTACCCATGAGCTAAAGACTTGCGTTTTTTACTGTGTTTAAATAAATATAAATAAAGACAACAAAACATACAACTTTGAAAATAAATGACTAACTTGCATCAAATAAAACTAATCAACGTTATATTAAATTAAATAAAATCAATATGAACGATGATGATAAAAGGATGTTTCTTGCTCTTGTGAAGGGTAAGGACATATCGGAGATTATGTCTTTGCTGGCAGAGTCCGGCAATCAGTATTCACGCAGAATATTGCGGTTTTTCCGCTGGTTCTGCAAGTGGGTTCCAATACTCATAATGACGGCGCACATGTACGGCGTGTTTGACTTTAGCCGCAATCCAAAGGAGATGTTTGAGATACACAAGGCGAACTATGCGTGCTATGCGTTCATCTATATCATGGTCTATATACTGCCAATGGTTATAATTCTTGCGTCACGCTTCTTTTGGCTGTGTTGGAAGTATCGCATACCGTTCTTCTACTTCTTCGGTGTCAACTCCATACATCTTGTATATTGGAACTGGTACACGACCAACGAGATGGTAATGGCACACTTTGCAATCATGGCGTTTACGCTGTTGTTGTATATTTACGGAGCTGTCGACTGGTTTTGCTGTAAATCAAAGCTCGGCAAAAGAATGTTCAGTTAAAAAGAAATGCTATGAGAAAGATTTTCGGATACAAGATGCTCGGCACGTTGTTGCAATCGCTTGCCAATTCGTGCTTTCAGGCGGACGAGCAGCAGCGCAACGGCGAGAAAGTGACGGCTTGCGGTATGAGTGACGATGACATAGAAACACTCTGCCAGGACATACTCCCGAATATGCTCAACCCGATGATGAGCGCAGAGGAAGTGAAGGACAGACTTTGCGTTAGCGATGCAACACTCAATAGAATGGTAAAGCGTGGCGAGATACCGAACGGTGAGTGCAAGAAGCGCGGACACACACGGTACTGGAAGAAGTGGGACATTCTTCACTTTTTAAAACATAAGAGAGGCAAGTAAAGAGGCTTCTCTTTTTTTGTTTCCATTTCTTTCCAATTCTTCAAACATTGGAAAGAATATTTTACAACGTGATAGTACCGACTATCACCTTATACAACTGATTATCAGCATAATACAAAATCTTTGAGCGTGTTATAACATTATCCGTCACAACTCACTAACTTTGCGGTGTAACGTTACGAAATAGTGTTTAGTCAACTAAGGTAAAATTTTTTAAAAAAGATTGTATTATGTCTGAGTCAAAAACTTATGTATTCGGCAATGAAGGTGGCGGACAGGGCGGCATGATGAGTTTGCTCGCTCCCCTGCTTCAGCAGAGAGGTCTTGACCCTAATCTTCTCCTTGCCATGAACAAGAACGGCAATGGTTGGGGCGACGGCTTCATGTGGGTAATTTTCCTTTTCTTCCTCATGGGTTGGGGAGGTAACGGCTGGGGCTTCGGCAATGGTCGCGCAGGCGGTATCGCCAACGAAATCAACAACGACTACGGTCGCTCGCTCCTCATGGATGCCATCGGTGGCAACAGAAACGCTCTAAGCAACCTCGCTACGCAGCTTAACTGCACCGAGGGTCAGATACAGGCTGCTATCTCCGCTCTTACCTCACAGGTTCAGGGTGTGGGCAATCAGGTCGGCATGAGCGGTATGCAAGTTATCAACGCTCTCCAGCAAGGCAATATGCAGATTGCACAGCAGCTCGCTTCTTGTTGCTGCGAGAACAGACTTGCCACATGCCAGCAGACCAACACCTTGCAGAACGCCATCAACGGCGTTGCGACAAATCAGGAACGCGGTTTCTCAAGTCTTGCCTTTGAGACACAAAGACAGACTTGTGACCTCGGCACTACTATCAAGAACAGCACACAGCAGATTCTTGACGGACAGCGTGCCGCAGAGCTTCGAGAGATGCAGGACAAGTTAGACCATCTGCGCGAGGAGAACTCAACGTTCAAGTCGTCGGCTATGACAAGTCAGATTGTAGGTCAGGCGGTCGCTCCTATCAATGCGGTGTTGGCAGGTTTGCAGCAGGAGGTTGCAGGTATCAAATGCAAAATGCCCGAGACGGTGACGTTAAATTACGCACAAGCAACCGCCGTTCCAAATTGTGTAGCAGCACAGATGGGTCTGTACGGCTTTAATGCCCTTAATAACGGAGGGTTCTGGGGCTAATCTATATCGGTAGATTGAGAGTTCTTTGACTTATTGATAAGAGATTTATAATCGGAGGTGTACATCCATTCGTAACCTCTATGGCTACTCTGCAAACCTCTGCAACATTTAAATATACTGGCTGAGGAAAAACCATCTTTATGCGCTTCTGCCATAGACTCGTAGATATGCATTAATACTCCGTTTCTTAACTTGCAAACACTGATAGTTCTTTTGCTGTTTGTTATTGGATTTAACATATTTTGCAAATAGGTACACCATCTTAAATTTCTCGCAGTGTTATCTGTTCTGATTGTGTTAATGTGGTCTATACAGGGATAGTTGTTAGGATTAGGAACAAATGCTTTTGCTACAAGTCGGTGAATGTAGTGCTTATGAATCGTCGAGTTTTTTGCTAAAGAAACGTATTTGTAGCCATGAACAGAAGAGGGGTTTAAAATCTTTCTGCTATATGAAGACTTTATTCTTCCTAAAGAAGATATTTCATATAAGCCTTCATATCCTTGTATCGCCTTCCATACTTCACCTTCAAGTGAAGCAGTGTCGTACAGTTTGCGCGCTCGTTTCTTTCTTCTCCAATAAAGATTATCAACCTTGCAGTTGTAGAAATCACCATCTTTGGCTTCAAGTACGTAATTATTATCTGGTTGACAAAGAAAATGTTGGGCTACAAGATAAGGAATATGTCTTTTACTATCTTTGCCGTCTATAGAGAGTGTAACACTTGGTGTTTTTTCTCTTTTTGTTTTACTCGCTCTGAGTAAATGTGGTTGCTTATAAACATCCTGATAGCGATTGTTTACGTGTCGTTCCAAAGACGCAACTCTACCATAAGAAGACACCTTGTAAAGCCCTTCAAAGCCGATTATATCTCGCCACTCCTCACCATCCAAGGTGATACTTTTAAGAAATTCTTGATTGTTCATAACTGTCAACTATTCAAAACGTGTCAACTTGAAAAATGGGAAGAGGCGTTGACATACCTCTTATCAATGAGTTAATTACTCTCATCTATCCCGATATAAAGTTAATAATTAATTTTCAAATAAAGAAATTATTATGACATTAATTTGGAATAACCCTTTCAATTGGGTCAACAGAAGAGGGTCGGCAGCTATCGGTTCTACCGGTGTGTCGGTAGGCGCAAACGGTGTGGTATTCTGTAACTACTCAGGTAGGTTTGTCGTACTCCCCCATGCACAACTTCCCTCGTTGCAACCAACGAGAGTAAATCGTTTTTTTACAAAATATGAAGCTGTTTATAATGTCAGCATGCTCGGTTTGAGCTGTGCTATTAATTGCAACTCACGGAACGGAGAAAGATCTTGCTTTTTGGCAGTATCAATGACGGAGTGTATTACTGCATACGCTTCGGCTCCAAGGAACGTACGGAAAAGTCCTGCGACTTTCTGCTTCGTCTTTGCCGGTCTAACTGCCCGTTCACTTGCATTATTGTCATATGGGACATCAGGGTTGTCAAGGAAAGTGAAGATATAGTCCTTTTTACCAGACAATCCCTTCTGCATACCAGTAAACTCCTTGTCTTCAGTTCCAAGAGGTCCGTCAAGTAGTTCGTCCAGTCGTTTTTTCAACCCTTCACGGTCTATTTCGTCCCATGCTTTTTCTCTGCGTTGCTTCATTGCGTCTGTTATGAGATTGAGCATGTCCTTGGGCCATTGGTTTTCAGGTTGCAACTCTGTCAGATAAACGAGATTACGCTGGAGATGTACGAGGCAAATCTGGTGGGTCTTGACATTCATGCTGAAGTAAGCTCCGTGCCTGTCCGTTACAAGTACTGTATCTGGGAGTCCCTTGTCAAATGTATCATCTATTGCTTTGTGACCACGTTTTGCATGTGCTTTGAAAAAAGACGCAGTCTCTGTCTGCCATACCCACAGCCAATGCAAGACTCCCGCAATGTCTATACCCGTCTCATCTGCGCCAGCTACTGGAGACTTGCCTATCTTTGACTTGATTCTCTCGTAAAGTGCTCTTGCCCGCTTGGTCATCCTTTGCACTATATTGTTGATCGTACCCTCACTCATGTCTATATGGAACATATCATTCATGAGCCTTTTGATACGCTGGTATGATACAGCGTGCTCTTCACAAAGATATACAACCAGGGCCTGTACATTCGGGCCGTAGAATACGTCTCCGTTTACACCTTCCGGAAACTCGCTGCATACAGTATGCCCACAATTAGGGCAAACCTTCTCCAATATGGAGTACTGGGTTATGACTGGAGCCGGGAAGTTTATATCTATCATCTGGCGAGTCATCTTCTGAATACCCGAAACATTTGACAAATCTTCACCGCAGTCCGGGCAGTTGTCCAATGGTACCTCTACATAAAAATCAGATCTCTCTTCCCTTTGCAAAGTACTTCCCTTATGTCCTGGCTGACCTCCTGACTTCTTGCCAGATGGCTCACGCAATGACTTTGTACGCTTCCTCTCCTCGGAGGCTGCAATATCTTCCTTAGACGGAGGTGTGTTGCTGTTGTGGCTATCTTTCTTTGGTTTCTCCAATTTGTCGAGACGAGCCTTTAGTGTGCAGATTTCCGCATTCTGTTTCTTGATTTTTGCAAGATCTTGTCTGTGTTGCGACTCAAGGTATCCATTACGCTTTTTCAACTCCTTATTCTCAATCTTTATCGGAGCTACTTCATCTTCGAGTTTTGTTAGTCTTCCAAGAATATATCGCAATGCTTCATCAGCGTCAAGAATTACGTCAGGGTGTACGTTGTTTGTACAAGAATCCTTGCGACTCTTGGCATGTAACGCCCTGCTGGGAACTTTGCTATTTGCTGATTTCTTTGCCTTCATTTCACCTACAAAGGTACAAAAAAAAAACAAATATGCAAGTAAAATAATGTTTATTTTCTTGATATTCAATAGCTTTTATGAGCGTCAAATGCGAAGTGATAATTGAACGTTAAGCTGCTATTGTTTCGTCATAATATGAGTACGGCATACCTACCTGAGTAGTTACGGTATTCTCATTCAGGAACCACGCCTTCTTGAATGCCAATTACAGAGGTACGGTATTCGTAAATCTGCGACAGGCAATACCGACAGGCACAACGACCACGCTGCCGATACTCTTTGAGACCAACGGCGTAACGCAGGCTGTCACCAAGTTTGGAGGTGCGGCTCTTACGGTTGCCGACGTAGCCGGAACTGGCGTATATCAGCTCTGGTTTGAGAGAGATACTAACACCCTTCAGCTAATGACGGGTATTGTTTAACAACTAAATTGCGAATTGTATTATGTTCAGTGGACTAAGAACAAGCAGCATATTCTATGTGCTTGAGAAAGGTGAAGAGCCGACATTGAAAATCGGACAGGTGGTAAGCGTAAGTAATCCGCAGCCGAAGTTCCCTACCTATCAACCAGGGCAGTTTTCAGCGCAGCCTATTGAAACGGTTGTAGATGTGAAAGTAAAGTTGCCCGACGGCGAAGCAGAGTTCAAGCAACTGCCTTCAAACGGACAGATTGCCAACTCTGGCGACGTGGTAGTAAGCGAAAGTCGCGAAGCGATGATTGCCGAAGTGGAAGCGATGTTACGACACTCGCAGGAGGTGCTTGCAAGCAAGGACTATCATGAGAAGGTGGTGTGCAACTGCGAGAAGATAATGTGTACTCTCAATCCTCAGATTGCCAAAGACAAGGAGCAGGAGCAGAAAATATCTCAGCTCGAAACCAAGGTCTGCGGCATGGAGGGTACTTTGTCAAACATAGAAAGCATGTTGCAAAAGGCACTGAAAAAGTCAAACAGCAATAACTAAAATGCTTGAGCTATGTATATGATTGAAATCACAGAGAACAAGATGGGTGAGCTTGTTGAGAACGTAGAGAAATGCTTGCGCTATGGCGGCAAGGCAATGGCGTGTCTTGACAGCTTGCAGCGTGGCGAAGGTCGATACGGTGAGCGTTCACCTATGCCCGATTATCGCGATGATTGGCGATACGAGAACGAACGCCGTGAGCGCGATATGTACGATGATGACGATGACGGTCGCTACGGAGAACGACGCGGCGGTTATCGCGGTCGCAGACGCTACTAAGTAATTAACCCGACTGGTGGGGAGGTTCGCTTCCCTGCCAGTCCCTTAAAACCTAAATATTATGGGAAGATGTAAGATGCCTTTGGATATGTACGACTTGAAGCCCGAAGGAATGATAGCATATCTAAGATACAACGGCTATCACTTCAACAAGAAGATGTGCGAGTGGGCTGTCAAGCAAATGCGAATGATTAGTCCAACTACGGGCAAGGAGGAACGTTTGGAGATGCTGTCAAAAGAGAAAGTCGAGGAGATGTTGCAAACGAACGGCTTACAGCTTGAAAACCTCGTCGGCTACGACCATGTATATGTGGCGAATATGTGCAGGGCAGACTTCTGGGGCAAGTCGATAAAGGACGAGCAGCAAATGGCGCAGTATGTAAAAGATATGGTTGATGATACAGACCAGAAGGACGGCTTCATCTTCAACCGCTTCTATGCCGACTGCTGCCACAACGGTATGCCTATACCTTGGGAGGACTTGTTATGATTAGGCGTGACATAAGGCTCGACAAGTACGACTGGGATGTGCGTTGCTTCATTGGGTATGGCAGCGACGACGCGGTGTATCTCTGTAACGAGCTTATGACTATTGGGTGTGGCAGCGAAGCGGCAAGCAAAGCCTACCGTCACTTCATAGGCGGTGGCGAAAGCAGAGGACTCACCTACTCCAACGTTAAGGACAAGGTGAGCGTGGTTACTATCGGACACTCAGAAGAAGAAAGCGAGATGGTGAACACAATCGGTCACGAACTGCTGCACGTTACGGCGCACATCTGTGAGGCGTACGATATTGATATGAGCGGTGAGCAGGCTTGCTATATCATGGGAGAACTATGTGAACGGATATTCAAGAAACTAACATAAATTTAGCGATATGAAAACAATACAGACAAATACGCTTGCCGAAAAGCTGTTTTGGTTTTACAGAATTGGCATAAGAGCGA
>OGKK01000693.1_pt1 | contig 11325 bp, 7 predicted proteins | sample 1572401 | NCBI WGS metagenome assembly OGKK01 (sample SAMEA2582155, study PRJEB24529) | metagenome | biome: Human gut stool | place: China | collected 2011 | reverse complement strand
AAACGGCTCTGATCATCATCCTTGTAATCTTCGAGATGACCGGCAAACGGATTCAAATAGCTGTCCCAACCACGGTACTCCTGATTACCACTCATCGCATACTTGCTGAAATCGTAGGTGCTGCGATCGCTCTTGGAGTAGCTGTAAGTAAACTTATAGCTGAACTGCAGGAAGGTTGCCTTCCAAAGTGGCTCACTATAGGTCAACTGTCCCGCATAACTGTAATTCTTCGAAGGAGTCAGGTTATAGCGGTTGGTCTGATACGTAGAATCCTTACCCTCTGCCGTCTGTACGAGATAGAGCTTGGCATTGTTGAGCGAGATGCTCTTGCTGTCCTTATCCGTATATTTGGCATCCACACGGAAGGTGATGTTACGTCCCTTGTTGCCCAACTTGCGGTTGATCTGCAACATACCGTTGATATTGTTATTATCAGAATAGGTGATGCCATTGGTCAACTGACTGTTCACCATAGCCTCAGCCTTGTCCAACTCTTCGATTCCTTCCTCAGAAAGAGGGTCTTTGGAGGTAATGGTATAAGGATCCTTGTTGTAAGAAGCCGACTGGCTGCCACTCAATCCATCGCTGGTACTCCAGGCGATGGAAGGACGGAAGAGGATATTGGTCATGGAATCAGGCATCCACTCCAATCGGATGTTGCCATTCCAGCTGTTGCTGCGGGAGAAATTCTGGCTCAAGCTATTGCTGAAAGAACTGCTGCTACCCATGAAGTTCTCGCTGGAACGACTGCTCCATACATCGCCATCGCTGTGATTCCAGCGGAGAGAGGTATTGAACTTGAACTTGTTCTTCAACTCATAGTTGTAGTTGGCAGCTATCATCTTGCTGGCATTCAAGCCATTGGCACCGCCGAATCCTCTACCGGGTCCACCGCCACCGAATCCTCGGTCGCTGGTATTATTGGCATTGGCAAAGAGCATGAATCGGTTGTTGTCATTGAAATAACCACCCATACCACGCATATTGTAGCGGCTCTTGTTACCTACACCCAGGTCGATGTTGGAAATCAAACCCTTATTCATACCCTTCTTCACACCGAAGTCGAGCACGGTCTGCTCCTCGCCGTCATCAATACCGGTTACCTTAGAGAGATCACTCTTCTCATCGTACGCCTTGATTTTGTCGATGATGCTGGTAGGCAGGTTTTTCAGGGCTGTCTTGGTATCGCCCGTCATAAACTCCTTGCCATCCACGAGAATCTTCTTCACTTCCTTACCATTAATCTTGATGGTACCATCGTCGCTAACCTCAGCACCCGGTAGGCGCTTCACCAGCTCCTCAACCACCGAACCTTCCGGTGTGCGGTAAGCAGCCGAATTATAGACGAAGGTATCCTCCTTCAGGTTCACCTTCTGAGCCATAGCGGTCACCACGGCACCCTTCAGCATGATGGCATCAGCACCGAGAACCACATTGCCCATCGCCAGATTCTTGTCATCAGAAATCTCGATACGCTTTACGGTAGTCTTGTAACCTACACTCGACATTTTGAGTAAATACTTGCCATTGGCAGGAGCCTTGATATGAAAGAGGCCCTGCTCATTGCTGAGAGCACCCGACACATAGGTACTGTCGGTCTTGAGTAACTGAATCGTTACCTGTTCTACGGGATCCTTGGTGTCACGGTCGGTAATCGCACCGGTAATCAAGCGATCCTGAGCAAAGGATGCCATGGTTACGAACACCAGAAGCATCATCAGAATAAATCTTTTCATTAATTATAGACGTTATTATTATTTCTTACTTATATATTTGACTTACTTTTATGATTAGACCCAATAAAAGCGCAATTGTAAAAAACAGCTGCTCTTTTTGGGGCATTCTGCTTCTTTTGACGCATAAAATATATCAAGGTTTAAACTTTTATAGATAAAAAAGTGCTTTTTATTTTGTTTTGTCTCTGATTTAACGTACCTTTGCAAGTGAATTTACAATGAGTTGCCCACAAAAGGTGACTCAGAAAGTCAGTTTCTTTTAAAAGTATATATGTTATGAATCAGAGAGTAATCATATCAACCCATCTGGAGAACGAACTGGTAAGCGCTCTCTCAGAATGCGAGCACGACAAGCTGTTTGTGCTTACAGATACTACCACACAGGAAAAGTGCCTTCCGGTTTTGCAGAAATTCTACTGCATGAAGGAAGCTAAGGTGATAACGATTCCGGCTAGCGACAGTCATAAGGACATCGAAAGCCTGATGATGGTATGGAAGGGACTGCAGGAAGGTGGCGCTTCACGTCACTCTTGCATGATCAACCTCGGAGGCGGTATGGTAACCGACCTCGGCGGTTTTGCTGCCAGCACCTTCAAGCGCGGCATCAACTTCATCAATATTCCTACTACCCTGCTGGCGATGGTAGATGCCTCTGTGGGTGGAAAGACCGGCATCAACTTCGGAGGTTTGAAGAATGAGGTGGGTGTTTTCAACGATTCTAAGTTCGTGATTCTCGACACCGAGTTCCTGAAGACCCTGGATGCCGAGAATATCTGTTCGGGCTATGCCGAAATGCTGAAGCATGGCTTGATTTCTACCGAGGCGATGTGGGAAGAGCTGGTAAGCTTCGACCTTGCCACCCCAGACCTGAAGCTGTTGCAGCGAATGGTGGGCGACAGCGTGAAGGTAAAGGAACACATCGTGGAACAGGACCCTCATGAGAAGGGCATCCGCAAGGCTTTGAATCTGGGACATACCTTCGGTCATGCCTTCGAGAGCTGGGCGCTGAAGCGCAAGCCTATCCTCCATGGCTACGCCGTGGCATTCGGTCTCATCCCTGAGCTTTATCTCAGTGTGGCAAAGACAGGATTCCCAACAGAGAAGATGCGCCAGACCGTGACCTTCATCAAGGAAAACTACGGTACGCTGAATATCACCTGCGATGACTACGACGAGCTGATTGAGCTGATGCATCACGACAAGAAGAACCAGAATGGCATCATCAACTTCACCATGATGGGAGCCATCGGAGATATCCGCATCAACCAGACCGCTACAACAGAAGAAATCAAGGAAGCACTCGACTTCTTCAGAGAAGGATAGATCGCTTCGGCTTTCCGGTTTCGGTAAGCGGAAGATGATCTACATGAAGGAATTCCCTTGGAATCCAGTATTTATGATCAGATAAGAGGCGGCGGATAGTCGCCTCTACTTTTTTTATCCCTTTATCCTCTGACAAGAGAACGGCTATTTCTCCAAACTTTTCATCTTTCTTCTTGGCTAGCATGAAAGGCTTTTCAAGATGAGGCTTCAAGTGAGCCTCCACTTCTTCTATCTGAATCTTGATACCACCGCTGCAGATAACATTATCCTTTCTGCCTTTGATTCGGAAACGAAGTTTTTCCACCTTATTATATATATAGGATTCTATTTCCACAATATCATTCGTTACCAGGGTTTCGGCACAGACCAGAGGGGCATCGATGACGAGACAGCCTTCTTCGGTCTGACTGATTTTCACGCTATCAAAAGGCTGATACCATTCGCTAGCCTCAGCGCCATTGATTCTTCGCAAGGCGATATGAGATAAGGTTTCGGTCATGCCATAGGTACTCCAGATGGCGATATTCCCTGGAAGAGAACGGAGTTCCTGCTCCAAGGCAGCATCGATGGCTCCACCTCCGATAATCAGATGGCGGATATGAGTGAGTCGCTCCCGCTCCTCAGGAACCTGCAGGGTGTTATACACCTGCATCGGAACCATGGCGGCAAAAGTGATTTCCCCATTTACATCTTTTCCATTTACATCTTTCAAATCTATATTCTTCAGCGGATGACCACTAGGAGAAACAGAAATAAGATGGAGATGGCGCTCAATACTGCGCACCACCACCATCTTACCTGCGATATAATCAAGCGACATACAGAGCAAAGCGCTATCACCAGGCTTCAATCCCAGAAAATCACAAGTAATGCGGGCGGAGTTGAGCATTCGCTTCTTCTCCACCATCATCGGCTTGGGCTTTCCCGTGGAGCCACTGGTATGCACCAGCACCCGGTCGCTATCGTTATTCCATTCAGAAAGGAAATCTTCTAAAGTCATAATTTAAATTATACCCTGCTTAGCGGATTACAAATCCGCAATAGTTACCCAATGATGCGGCGGATTGCAAATCCGCCGAAACAAATAGGGGTAAAATACTATATTATATTATTTTACAACAAAGAGTTTATCCCCCCGGATTTCCAATGGCATTGGGATGTTATCAGTAAAGAGCTGACCGGTGCCTAAGCCCTGAGGCATCTCTACATTCGGACCATATACCTTGGCTGCATAATGTGCGATGGCATTCAGCCCGATGTTACTCTCCAATGCCGAGGTAATCCAACTGCCAATACCACGCTGGCTGGCCAACTGGATCCACTCGTTGCAACCATAGATACCACCATGGAGCGAAGGCTTCAGGATGATATACTGTGGACGAATGGTATCGAGCAAAGCTTCCTTCATGCTTCTGACATTCACACCAATCAACTCCTCATCCAGGGCGATAGGGAGCGGAGTTTCCCTACAGAGCTGCGCCATCTTAGGCCACTGATGCTGCTTGATAGGCTGCTCGATGGAATGGATATCATACTTAGCCAAAGCCTCCAACTGGCTCATGGCATTCTCCGGCAGAAAACCACCATTGGCATCCACTCTCAGTTCTACCTGTTCCTGGGTATAGACATTACGAATGCGCTTGATGAGATCGAGTTCCTTGAAGAAATCAATGGCACCAATCTTCAGTTTCACACAATGGAAACCCGCCTGGAGCTTCTCCTCCAGTCGTGCCAACATCTCCTCGTAAGTACCCATCCATACCAGTCCGTTGATGGTGATACCCTCTTCTCCTTTTCCGAAAGGAGAGTCGAAAAGATCTACCAGGTTCTCCATTCCTGCAGGAACAGAGACACTCAAGCCCTGCTTTCTGGCTGCATCAAAGAGAGAGGCGAAAGCGGTTTCGAGTCCAAAGGTGATGCTAGGGTAAGCACGAATCATATCGTATGGGATGCGTCCCATCTGCTCCACCATCTGACATACCTGTCGAAGGGTGACAGCATATTCCGGTTTGGCATCGCAACTGAGATCAGGGAGCGTAGCACACTCACCCACTCCCTCTACTCCCGGCAATTCATCCGATGTAAGGGTGAGATAATAACTGTGTCTCGTGGTATATACACCACGAGACGTGCCTGCCGGCTGCTTGAAGTGGAGCGTGCGCTCCGAGATGTCCATCTTATACATTCTTTATATATCTATATATCAATACAATCGAATTCTTCACCCTTCGTTCTTCACTCTTCATTCTTCACTCTTCACTTAACTTACTTTTTCTGTTTCAAGTCGTACAAGTCTTTGCGACGGTCACGAAGATTTCGAACGGCACCGTAGGTATGAAGCTCGTTCAGAAGGTTCAAATCTACATCTGAAACGAGAATCATCTCGGTATTCGGTGTTGCCTCCGAACGCTTGCCATCGTTAGGGAAGGCAAAGTCGCAAGGAGTGAATACAGCACTCTGGGCATACTGGATATCCATGTTGTGAACACGTGGCAGGTTACCCACACTACCAGCAATGGCTACATAGCATTCATTCTCAATGGCACGCGCCTGGGCACAGACTCTCACTCTAGAGTAGGCATTCTGCGTATCGGTCATGAATGGAACGAAGAGGATCTGCATACCATCCTCTGCCATCAGACGGGAAAGTTCAGGGAACTCCACATCATAGCAGATTACGATACCAATCTTACCACAATCAGTATCAAAGGTCTGGATATGGCTACCGCCGCTCAAACCCCAGCACTTCTGCTCATCAGGAGTTACGTGAATCTTCTCGTACATATCCACGCTACCATCTCTACGGCAAAGGAAACCGACATTGTAGAGGGAATCATCCTTGAGATAAGGCATACTACCCGTGATGATATTGATGTTGTAGCTGATGGCAAGTTCACGGAATCGGTCACGAATCTCATCGGTATATTGAGCCATCATGCGGATGCTCTGTGCCTCACCCAAATCGTTGAATCTCGCCATCAATGGCGCATTGAAATACTCTGGAAAGAGGATGAAATCGCTCTTGTAATCGCTCACGGAATCCACGAAGAACTCCACCTGCTCAAAGAGGTCGTCCACCGAAGCGTATGGACGCATCTGCCACTGTACCAGACCGATTCGCACGGTTGGCTTTCTATCTACATAGGAATCCGTAGGTGGCTGATAGTAGATATTATCCCACTGCAAGAGGGTTGCGCAGTGTTCGCTTTCCTCATCACTAGGAAGATAGTTGCGGATGACACGGCGAACGTGGAAGTCGTTGGAAAGCTGGAAGGTAAGAACCGGGTCGTAAATCTCACGGTTTCTTACGTGCTCGATGTACTCCTTAGGGCGCATTTTGTCGGCATACTTATGATAGTTTGGAATACGACCACCAAACATGATCGCCTTCAGGTTGAGCTTCTCGCAGAGTTCCTTGCGATACTCATACATACGGCGAGCCAATCGCAAGCCACGATAGTCTGGATGGATAAACACCTCGATGCCGTAAAGGATGTTTCCATTAGGATCGTGGGTATTGAAGGTTTCATTACCTGTCACCTGAGCATAGGTATGGTCGCCTTTCACCATATTATAGTTGACAATGATAGAGAGCGCACAGCCCACAATCTTATCATCCACGATGATAACCACCTGTCCCTCAGGAAAGATAGTAATGAGTTTCTTAATCTGTTCTTTTGTCCAGAATACATCTGAGTCTGCGTAAATACGCTTAAACGACTTGGCGAGCTGGTCATAATCCTCCATGTGGAGGTTGCGCATGCTCACCTTTTCGATTTTTCGAGTTGGTTCCATAACAACTGTATTTTTATTATTATCTAAATCCGGCTGCAAAGATACAGCAAATTATAGATACGACAAAGAGTTTTCGCAAATAATTGATATTTACGAAAACTCTTTTCATGTATTTTGCTGTAAGAAAGCCTTTTGGCTTAGAATTTAACGCAAAAACTTGGCATCTTCCTGCGGTATTGCCTCGTCATGATCATCGAGATAGAGCAACTTTACCGGATGATATTTATCACTTGCCACCGAGTATTCATCCTGACGATAATGGGTCTGAATGCCACCGATGCCCAACATGGTATGAAAAGCCGAAAGACTACTCTGTACCTGTTTTGACCGATTTTCTCCCAATGCATTCAATATATCCGGATATTGTTTACTGAATCCTTCAGAAGTCCAGATGATGAAAGGCACATGCAGTTCGTAATCCGAAGCCTTCGGGGCAGCATGAAGGAAGAGGCAGCGCTCATCATCGAAAATATTCTCTCCATGATCGCTGGTATAGAGCATCGCTGAGATAGGCTGACCATATATCCCATCCGTCTTAGTCTGTATCCCCTCCCATTTCTGCAGACGTTCAATGATACCATGCAGGATATAATCGGTATATCGGATGGTATTATCATAGGCATTCAGAAGGTCACGCCGATTCTCCGACTTTGCCTCACTTCTGCTATCAGGCTTGAAATAAGCGAACCTACGGGGATAACGCTCCTGATAATTGAAGTGAGAACCATAGGTATGAAGAACGACGAAGAGCTTGCGATAACGGTAATGGGCAGACGAGGAAGCATCAGCCTCCGGCAATATCTCATCCAGTTTCTGCAACAGATCCTCATCATAGTGACTGCCCTGGGCAGATTCTTCCTTCTTCAGAAAGTAATGCTCATCAGCCTGTTCTCCCAGAAAATCGATAAACGAATGGTTGGGCAACTGGTTGCTGATAAACACGGTATGGAATCCGGCTTCCCTGAAGGCTGCCAGAATGCCTTTCTCATGAAAGAGCCGTGGGAAATCCTCTGCCGAAGCAGCCGACAGAAGCATCGGTACACTCTTGTGGGTGGTGTTGCTCTGCGTGGTTGCATCAGGGAAAGCCATAATACCCTGCGTTTTGGAAAGCAGAGGATTGGTATTTCGAGGATAGCCATAGAGACTGAAGTTATGGGCACGAGCCGTCTCTCCTACCACCATCACATACACCTCAGGAGCTTCCACATCGTGCCCACTCCGGGCATCAAACCGGAAGTTACGGCTTGCCTCCCTGTAATTCTCCGATGCCGCATTGCGCTCGAAAGCCAGATAGAGATTGTAGCAGACGTTGACAGGATAGAGCTGATTGCGCATCCGGTAATCATCCATCACCACATAGCATGCCAGCAGACAGAAGAGGCCGATAGCCCCCACCTCCATCAGCCATTTGCGAACGTGATGCTGAAAAGAGACTGATAACTGACGCTTCTTCCTGATATGGATGACAGCCAGAATGAGCAAGGGAAGATAAATCACAAAAACACCTACCACGGCAGTTACCAGATTGTCCAGCAGTTCCATCACCTCTCCTGGATTGGTAGTCACGAGATTCAGGAACATATCCACCGCTATCACTCCCGTTCCGAAGAGATAGAGCAACACCAGCTGGAAGGCTGCGAAAAAGACAAAGAGAAATGCCCACCATACCATCTTGCCCGGACATTTGGCTACGGAAAAGAACCACATATACAGAGCCAGAGGCAATAGCACATTGGCTGCGCCCGCCCAGAAAGACAATCTTTCGGTAAAGCACAGGGCGATGTTGGGCAGCAGCAATGCCACCACCGCATACCAGTAAAGGAAGGTACCCGAAGACACCTTATTATATATTGTATTACATATAGAATGATTCATAGACTACACCTTATTATATATATAGAGCATATCGTGAAAAGAATTCATGAGCATATCGTGAAAGCATCGTGAATGCATCATGAAAAAGTCTCATCAAAATGCCTCGTTGATATTGAAGAGGAAGCCAGACTGTCCAGACTTTCCAAATCCATAATCCAATCGTACATTCACATTCTTCTTGAACTCCCAGCGATAGCCTACTCCCGCATTCGGCAGAATCTGTCTGCTTCGCAACGCAGAGAACTTAGGGAAAACTGTACCTGCTCCAGCCCAGACCACAATACCATTTCGCTTCCAGACATGCTGGCGCAACTCCACGGTAGCCTCCAGGGAATGCTTGTCGCGATAGCGGCCCTCGTAATAGCCACGCATCGAACTGGTACCTCCCAGTTCCGCCATCATACCCCATGAAGGATTGCCGAAATTGAGATTGGCTCCGAAATCCTCGGCAAGAATCGTTCCCTTGCCCAGTCGCTGATAGGCATCAAAACGGAAGTGAGTCGTACTGAAAGCATAATCATTACCCATAAATTTTGGTCGGAACATCTGCTTCAGATTCAGATAGATACCCCGGTGCGGATTGGTAAGATTATCTCGGTTGTCATAAACCAAAGATACACCCACTCCTACATTCCAGGTATGCTTATCCATCCCCTGCAGCAATTCCGGGCGCTCTATCTGCTTGCCTATCACATAGTCGTAAGCTGCCATCGGTCCCACATAGAAGTTATCGGCTACCCTGAACAGAAAACTGGCTTCTGCCTGAGCCTGCCAACGCTTCATATCACTCTTGTTGTCATCGTTATCGCCCATCTCGTAACCGATTCCCCAGAAATCGGAAGGGAAGGAATAGAAATAGAGATGATAATCAATGCGGTAACGACCGGCAGGAGCTATATGATTGCCCCGAACACCCAACATATAGAAGCCCACCGAACTGACATCACCGAAAAGCGATACATTGGAAGGCGGCAAAATGCTATCGTTAGGATCGGTGCGGTAAAGTCCTGCAGCCACCATTCCCAGACCAAACTTGGTATCAGAAGCATAGTGAGGACCTCCAATTACGCTGAAGTCGAACCGCTTATGCTGCTTGTTCTTGTTGGCATCATTGAAGTAGTCTAGGAATCGCGTCATCCACGATTTCTTGACCTGCTGGGCTGTATCCACCTTCTCTGAAGAGAGAGTATCTGAAGAAATTGGCTCCGAGGCATAGCTGCTCAATGCCATCATCGCAAAAAGTATGGTTAGAATATGCTTCATAAAGTCAATATTTTCCTGTTGATTCTTTTTTCGTCATTTACTAATAAACCTGTGATACATTATTAATATACCAGTGACACATTATCTATCCACAAGGTGTTGCCTGGTGTTCCGATATAGGCACCGCCATCCGAAGAAGAGAACTGGAGAATGAGATGAGTAGGCGTTTCATCGGCAGCAGCCCATCCCACTTCTCTTACGGGCACACTCTTACCCTTGCTGTTGCGGGCATAATCGGTAGAACGGAGTCCCATCGTTGCGGCATGGTAGCCAGCCATGTGACGGATATCACCATAGTGGATGGTATAGGTTGCATCTTCCACCCATCCATTCGTACTCTTGCCGTATCGTACCACCATCGTACCCACTCGCTTGGCTGTGATATTACCCTTGGCATCCTCGTGACGCTTCTGAAGATAGAGCACCACGATGGCATGGTCTCTTCCAGCCACAGTAGAGGCACCACTGAATCCATTCTGTTTGATACGGTTGGCAACATTAGGAAGGGAGGTCTTGTAATCGAAACGCAAAGCCTTAGGACGAGCCGTAAACGGAATACCCCAGTTGATAGCCTTTGGACCATCCTTGGTACTGGTGATCGGTTCACGAACATTTCCCAGGAAAAGGGAACCAGCTGCAAGTACCTTGATATTGATAAGTCCCAACACCTTTACCTTTTCTATATGAGTCTCCAGTTTGGCGCAATAGCCACTGCCGTGCCTGTCGCGATAAACCGAATTATTGGTCTTGTAAATGCCGGAAACATGCGCAAGAACATTGGATGAGCCCCAAGGAGACCCACCCTTATTGGTATATGGAGTATTGCCATGGATAGTCATATTAGGTCCTACGGCATAAATGGTTTTCTGATTACCACCAATGATAGCCGACTCTTTGATATTTCTGATTACCCAGTGGTCCATGTTTCCATATTTCAGAGGAACCACTTTTTCCTGTCCCTGCATAGGAAGGCATGACAAAATAGCAAGCGCTAATGCAATGCCGAAAATTACTTGTTTTTTCATATCTATTACTTTTATCTTTCTAGATGCTGCAAAGATAGAAAAACTTTTCGTACTTTCGGGTTTTCAAAGTGCTAAAAAATGAAATATTAAGAAATAATAATATATTTAGGGGATTTTAATCGATGAAAAACAAAAAAAGCCCCGCAAGAGCAAAAGCTTGGGATAGTGAAAGCTTTTGCTCTTACAGGGTGTCTATTAACGGTTAGAATACATGTTGTCGTAGTACTTCTGGTAATCGCCAGAGGTAACGTTGTCCATCCATTCCTGGTTCTCGAGATACCATTTTACGGTCTCCTCGATACCCTCCT
>OGKK01000686.1_pt1 | contig 11471 bp, 10 predicted proteins | sample 1572401 | NCBI WGS metagenome assembly OGKK01 (sample SAMEA2582155, study PRJEB24529) | metagenome | biome: Human gut stool | place: China | collected 2011 | reverse complement strand
CTCCACATGACCAGAATGTAGCAGGTCATAACAACCGCTTACAAAAACTTTCTTTTGCCATTTGTTTATTGTCATTTTCACTACAGTCCGGATAAAATCCAGAATAAGTAGTCTTAGTTATATATTGATAGTCTACAGATTTCAGCTTAACAAATATTGATTGATTTCTTTGCAAGCTTCTTCATATTGCAGATAAGCTTTGTCTCGAATATTTTTTATTACCTTTCTTTTCTGATCTACTGTTTCTATGATTTCTTTTTGTCTATCCAATGACATATAAGGTATTTGTAAATTCGAAATATCTGAAATATAAACATGCGGTTGACCAGCTCCTCGTTGTAAGGAGTATAATTGTTGCTGATAAGCTTTTAAAACTTCACTAACATAACGAGTCAAAAATGAAGTCTCATCTTTCGATCTTACAACAATACAATCAGAAGCAAATATAGGCCTATCATGAAACCACACATAACCGGCATACGCTCCAGAAGCACTAATTGTTATTGACCCAGATTCTGTGTTGTATGTTTCCGAAGAATAAGGAGAGGTCTTTCCTCCGCCAATAACTTCAAAATCTCCATTTATAACATCCTTCGATGTAATACTTTGTCCTTTAGTTAAACTGCATATATCTGTCAATGAAAAAGAATCAGTCTCTTTTTGTTTTAGACCATGTCTTTTAAATTTGTTTGGAGTCCAAGAATTGCCAATCATCTCATAAAAAGATTGCACATAATACAAGTCACCGTTGGTCTTCTTGTTTTTTACTACCAGCAATTCTTCAAGAAAGGCTTGCAAACTAGCTTCTAATTCCAAACATCTTGCTTCTGCAACTTTTATAGCTTTTTTGGAATTTCTCAACCTAGTAAAATCAATTCCCTCCACTATAGGTATATTCCGCAAAGATGTATAATCAAGAGCTGGTCTAACTCCACCTGTAGAATGCCTTTTGGCTATAGTCTCAATAACATCCAAATTCAAATAGTCACAAAGATATTCCGCTTTTTCCTTGCTTTCTGTTTTTACAACTACTACATGTTGATTAATATTGCCCTCAAAGCCATCTGGTGCTACAGAAGCGACAGCCATTCTACCGACTCCAGTTATTTTAATCAGTAAGTCCCCACTATGTACTTGACTTCTAGCCAATGCCCCTTCGTGAATACTTCTAGAGATTTCCTTATAAGAATCTAAATTCAATTCACCATACTTAGTCAAGTTTTGAACCCTAATAAATGGCACAGCACCATTTGTTAAATCATAGGCACTACAGTCTGACAATCTAGGGGTAGCACCTCCATTCATACTCAACACATAATCTGCCAAAATCCTATGTCTAGACTTTTGCGAAACAATAGTTTCTATATGAGCAAAAGATGGACGAAAAAACTCAGCATCCATTCTTACGGACATATCAAGAACACCAACTTGAAAGCAAAAATCATTTTGTATTTCACTCATTGTTCTCATTGCTTTCTAAAGAATAATTGTCTTTTAATACTTTGATGATATTTTTGTAGATAACCTTGCCTAACGAAACAGAACGACAAGTGTCATCATATTCATGATAAGTATCATTTTGATAATCGGACTTCGGTTTTTCTGTTCCTTTTCGTAAAACCATAATGACATTTTTTTTCAGTGCCCTTGCCCAACCCATCTCATAGGATACATTAGAATTATTAGTTGTAACATCAGCAAAACATATAGAACAATTATGTATTTTATTGATAATATCCTGTATTTGGTCTGAAGTTGCACCCTCTTGGCACATTATAGGATAAAGGGAGATATTGCGCCCCGTTTCTTCTTTTATTTTGGCAATTTGCTCATGATAAATTTTATTATACTCCTCTACCTCTCCATCACTAAAATATGGCATCGCTACAAAGACTTTTATATCTTGACTTATAATTTTCTCAAAGATATTTATAAGCGAGCTAGCTCTCACTTCCTCTATTTCAAAAATATGATTTTGGAGTATCCAACTTTTAAAATGCTCAAACAAATCTTTACCTCTTATTCGACAATAAATCAATGCCGACAAAAGACCAAAGCTATGATTACTTCTCAATCTTGCATTGTTTGTATATTCTACACTGACTGCCTGCAAAGCGTTCCAAACACAATCAACAGCCTTATTTTCGTCTTTTATAAGCCCTCTTTCTATAGCTATTGAAAATATTTCATTATAAAAGGAACGATAACAAGAACCTATGACAGGCTTAATACCATCAAGCAAATCTACAGATGCCTTATCAATAAGTCTTCTCGTCATAAGTGGATATTTCGCTCCAAAGATATTTTCTAATTCGATATCAGGAAAAGATTCTTTATCATCTATCAAGACCTTAAGATTTTCTTCAGAAGTTAATGGTATCGTCTTTGTATTAATATTATGGAAGAAAACCTTCACTGATTTATCAAACTCAGTTGTATCTGTATTAGACTGTTTAACTGCACCCTGATAAAATTCAGTCCCGACAATGATACAAAAAGGAGCTATCATTCTTTCAACCTTTTCATTATCAGATTGCTCCGCTGCAGATAATCTATGATTTCCGTCAATACGCTGAAATGGTTTTTCTGAAATAGAAGCCTCTGGTAAGTACAATTCAACTATATGGACAATACTTTTACGAGATACATCGTCGCTTTTAAAATCGATGTTTTTTACAGAGAAAGTCACATTGTCTACTGATGAAGTATACTTTTTCCCTGCTTGCAGAGCGGCTAATGGTTCCATTTTTTGCTTTCCATCAAAATCATGTTTAAATTTATAGCCAAGGATAATTTCTGGAAAGAACAAATAAGTTTGTTTCTCCAGAAAATCAATGATGTCATGTCTATCACCAATCAAATCGCGCTGATAACGGTAATCAGCCTGAGACACCCTAGCCAATTCCTTAATAGGAGCAAAGCCTCTTATACACAATTGACCATTTAGTGAGTTTTCTAGAATTCCACGTATTACCATAATTAAAATGTTACAAATTCTTTTTAATAAAGTCTGTCAATAAACCTTCAATATCTTTCAGGTTATTAACAGAACTGGTTCTTCCTGTTGAATCGTATCCTACATTTTCTATTAAAGCCATAAAGACCTTATAATTAGGCATTTTTTTCATATATTCCTCCTTATAAGCATCTTGCAACTTACTCTTCAATTTGGAAATCTTTTCGTTGTAAACAAGATTAATTTCTGCTTTTATTTTGTTCACTTCATCTATCGACGTATCAAATTTTGATTCTGACAGCACTGCTTTAATTTCCTGGTTTTTAGCTCTTTGCAATTCTTTATATGCTTTAGCAAAACCATAATGTTTTAACAGATCTTCTTTAATACAAGAAACTATAGATTCAGCTCGAATAACTTCTTCTTTTGTTTTTTTCTTCAAAAACAGAATTGAACTCTTGACACCTGCTCCAGTTGAAGCAAAAGTATATTGTGGCAAAGAAACTATAGCCAAAACCTGATACCAGATTGAAAGTTGATCTCTTACATACAACAGGCTACTATTAGAAAGTATTCCATCAGGTATGACAGCAGCAAGGATTCCCCCCTCCTTCAAGTATTTATAATCTTGTTCCAAAAATAAAACCTCTGAGCTTTGAGCTTCACGAATTTTGGCAACATCATTAAATTTCATGCAATTAGGTCCATCTAACCAATCATACAACTTGCAACCAAAATAGTAATTCTTAAGGTATTCACTTTCCCTTGCAGAAATTCTACTACCAAAAGGAGGATTAGTTATGATGAAATCAAAAGTACCATACTTAAATCCTAAATTACCATACTCATCTTGAATATCAGTATCTTTTACAAGACCATCGGAAGTTACAACATTCGTATGACCATCATCATGGATTATCATATTCATCTTGGCAGCTCTAGAAATTTGTTCGCTTATTTCTATACCAAAAAGATTATTCGAAGCAAAGTCATGCCAATGTTTATACCATTTTTCTTTTGACAGTTTACTTTTACGGTAGTCAGGATATATATCAGAAGCTTGTTTCCTTACTTTATCCAAAGCATACAAGAGAAAGCCACCACTTCCACATGAAGTATCCATCACTTTAGAAGTATTAGTTATAGGCAAAACACTAACTATAAAGGATACAATATTTCTAGGAGTAAAATATTGACCAAAATTACCTCTAAAAAAAGAGTCCATGAAAGTTTCAAAGGCATGTCCTTTACTATCCAAGTCTGTCATACTTAGGTTCACACCCTCTAGATAACTTACCACTGTTCTTATTTTCTCAGGAGACAACCTTATACTATCACGAAAAACAGCAGGATCTTTCTTCCTGCCCTCTTCGTAAAGCTTATTGACTCGATTGAATAGAGATGCATTCTCTTTTAATCTTCGGTTGTTAACGTCCTCGTCTGTTAAACCATCTTCATTTATGACTTGGAATGCATAAGGTTCTCCTTCCTTACGTTCCTGGCGCTCATCCCATATTTTACAAAAGATAAGTTTATCCAGTTCATCGAAGGCCTCGGAAGGATTAAGCTGACCTCCTGCCCATAATGAATTATGTGCTTGCTTGAACAAAGAAGTCAAAGAAGCATTATCTATTGTAGCAATATCATTACCAACTATACCGTTTTTACCACCACCTTTCACGTATCTGTAATGAGGAACTTTAGTCTTACCAAAACTTGGAATGTCAGGAATTTGGTATTTTCTATTCTTAGCACAATACCAGCATTCCATTTTAATACCATTAGTTACTATCACAAACATCTCATTGTCAGAAAGTTCCAAAGCCCTATAACATGAGTTGGTAACAACTTGTTGAAATTCAGACTCGCTGATTTGAGAATTCCTGCATACCACCATTATATAAGGGGTACACCTTTCCTGCTCTTTATAAACTACCAAATCCTCCATTTTACTACTTGTCGGAGGATAATTTAGAGAGATCTGGTTAAGAGGAAAATGATATTTGAAATAGAGCTCCAGATAGACCTTAAGCCTCACTTGCTCTTTTTCTTCGAGAAAAGAAACAGTATGCCCTAATTTCTTATAATATAATTGATTTTTCTCTTCCCCGACAAAACTAATGAGTCCTTCTTTATTAGCTTTTTCTATAAGTTCATCCATAGTGTCTATTACAGAATATAAATAATTAAATAAAAATTTACTCTATTTTGCATTCTACAAAAGTTTCCATTCAACTCCGTATTGCATATATAACTTGTAGACGGTTTAGTGGCATTACATACTTATACCAGTTTCAACCTCTACAATTGGAGAATATCAACATTCATTATCAAACAAATCCAGTTGGCGAGCATCAGCCTCTTGTTTCCTATAACGCTTCGTAAAACGTTGAAAGTGCTCGTTATCATTAACCTCATCTACTTTTATTACGGCATATGTTGGTTCACCTATGATTTCATGAAAATTATCATTAAGAACTTTTGTCTTTTCAACCAAATCACACTTTAATGTTGTTGTTGAACCGAACTTGAAATCATTATGATACACTTGCTGAAGAAAATCCTTATCCTCAACAGCAAATTCTATAACCTTACCATTAAATATTCCTTTCCACTTCTTCCCATGCCCAGAGATTAATACAGGCGAACATACCCCCAATGTAGTGCCCATATATACCTGTTTTGCTTCTCTTTCCTCTACTATATGAGTTTTAAAATCAACCGATTCGATAGAAGCATTAGCAAACTGAACATCTTCATGCTTTCCTTTAACAGCTACACTTTTTACTTCGTTCTGCTCAGCTAGCCTATTGTAATAAGAACTAATGAGCTTTTTTAAAATAGGGTCTTTTCCTATAAGTGCCAAAGCTTCTTCTTTTGTTAAATCAGCTTTTTTTATCTTATCTAGTATCTCTAGCCTTTTATTCACATCCTCAAGTTTAGACCTTTTTTTGGTAAAGAAATAGGTTAAAAAAGCTGTTAAAAGCGCAATAAACGCTTTACTTTCAGAAAGGTTTTCTAGTGTTACAATTATTGTTTCTATCAAACTTCCTTCTGCACGCTTTTCTATACCAACTTCAATTTTAGCTTCTCCAACATATTTTTGAAGTTCCTCTATAGCCTTCAGTAGCTGTAGTTCACAAAAGTTAAAGGATCTAGCATCCATGACATGAATACTATCATCATAAAACTCATAATGGAATTCTAATGAAAATTGAATATTTTGCTCCATATTATTTTCCATAAATTAAAGTTGAAAGATTTAATGCATAATACCTGCGTGGTAAAACATCTGATAAAAGGTAAGTATCCGCTCACGCTTTTGAGTAAATATCATTCTGATTTGCAGACTCACAACATCTCCTTCGCATCATTATCGACGGTTAAAACATCGGCAAACTTTGATTGCAGTATTATTACTTCTTGCCTTATACCATAATTTAAATAATTTAAGATCATGGTGCAAAGGTACGAAACATTATCTAGGCGCACAAAACGGCTATCACCTAATACTTGCGCTAAAACAGCCAATTATCCCGTAAAGACTTCACTTTTCGTAAAGACACTTTATCGTCAACATTAATTTCTCCTATTAATAAAGAAGAAAAAGGATTATGATTCTCTACTTTTCTTTTCACGATATTCTGATTAAAATTTGCATAGCAATATACACAGTGATGACAGCATGTATTATATTCACCTATGTCTATACTCTCTACACAACCACATTCCTTACGTTGATTCTTATCTTTTTTAATATCCAAAGGATAACCAATGATATCAGAGATCAGTATTGGATCGATGCATGCACCATGCTCGATACCATATTTTTGTAAGTCTACTTTTTCAGCACAACTCTGAATCGTAAAACCAAAAGATTGAGCAATAGAAGCCAAAGCTTTTACCATTTTTGTGATTTCTTCTTCATTAGGCTCACGGATAGCCAAACCATCAACATTGCCAGATACTTTCTTGTATAAATCAACAAAACTTATAACACATCTTGAAGAATATCCCTTCAGGCGTTTTGCAATTTCCTCAAAATACTTAATATGATAATCTACATCTATTTTATTTGACAACAATATTGGATCATATCTCCAAATCACCTTACTATCACCTATCAAATCAGATAGTTTATGAAATGTATTAAAGACATTCCGTTTCAACGGCACTTCTTCCTCAATACACTTATCATACGGATTAACTGTAAATTGAAAGTAGTACTTATATTCCGAGAGTTCTTTAATACGCGGAATCATTGCTTCGGGATTTTTAGACCAAAAGACAATACAATCTACAATTTCTGGTCTAATATCAATTCTACTTATCCTATGAATATTCATAGGATTTCGAACATCCACATAACCAGCATGTATCCTATTAAAAAACCAATCTGTATAAAATGCAGGAATATCGGTTCTACGGCTTACACTCAATATCATTTGTCTATAGTTTTTTAATTATCATTTGAATACTATTACAATATTCGAAAGGTTGAAAATCTTTTGCAATCTCATCAACCGTAAATAGCAAATTTCCTATTTGCCTTTTCTTTCCATATACAGGCTGAAATTGATTTGGCTCACCAAACCTTTCTCTATAACACTCTATCTTTGATATTCTTGGCTTGTTCAATCCAAATTGCCCAACAATATTTTCCATACAACTATATCCAGAATTTAAATTACCATAAAATAAAGGTATATCATTGAAAATAACATATTGAACATCCCTAACATCAATAAAATTGGCTAAACTATTTAAAAAAGCGACTTTCTGTTCATCTTGCATATTTCTTGCAATATCAGACAATAAATAGTTCAGAATAAGTATATCAATATGCTCATCAGAATTATCATAGAATCTAAACATATCATCTGTTGAATATTCAACAGTATATGGGAAACAATTAACAACATTAAACTCCCAAATATCTTGCCAGATGGTATTTGTATCGAAACCATGATAGGAAACACCAAGATTACTGTTTTGTTCATGCAATTCATTAATAATTCCATACAATTCAGAACTTGGCCCACAACCTAAAGATACTATATTAATTGTATCTTTCCAGTTTTGGTATTCAGCGTTATAAATATCACGGAATGCATACTCTATCTCAGATGCGAAACGATACAGATGCTTCACAATATAATTATAAGCCATGTTTGAGCAATTATATGTTTTTCCACAACCATGAGCATGATGAAGTGGGTAAATGCAAGAATCATAGCATTTGCAAGATACCATTGACTCACATTGTTTATGATTCACACAGTTTTCACAAGACGCACCTCCCTTATACGAAGTAACGCACTGATTGATTAAATTAGAAAGTTCCAAACACATATTTTACCTATATTGTAACTTAATGATAATAATTCTATCTAAGGGCGGTCCCAGCCCACACAACCTTTTAGTCTTCGAGAGGACTTCAAAGTCCTTCAATACCTCATGTTTCGTATCCTTCTCCGAAAGATTAGCGTGTTCCGTAGGAATGCGCCAATCGATACCAAGCGATTCATCCAAGATAGAGATACCCCCATCAGCCTCAGGGTGATAGAAGTTATCACACTTATATTGGAATACCGCAGTTTTTGAAATCTATTATTTCTTATTCTTTACCCTCCAGAAAAAGTGCCATGTCCTGAAGATAGGCTCACTCAAAGCCTCGGCAGGATAATATCGCACGAAGTGCATATTTCTCCATATCTTCAGGAAGTATTTCTTTGCCATTACTTGTTGTGTAAAATGACCGTACTTGGTGAAGTGCTTTCCAAAGTTGCCGCCCTCAAGAATCTCTGCCAGCAACAACTTTCCTCGCTTTTCATCCAACGGAACGATCATCTTCTCCTCTGATAGTCCCAATGTCTCATGCAGCACATACATCACCGCTCTTGCAAACTTCCACAATCCAAGATGTTTCAATTCCTTCTGCAAAGTATCCTTAATCGCCAATAATTCATCATTATTCACTACATAGTAGTAATCCATGATTTGCCTCATTCCAATTCCCTCATCGAAGAAATGATGATATAAATGCGTCAGCTGATAAATCACATTGAATGCTGTCGTTGGTATAGCGATTTCTCCAATACCATCTGGCAGACTAACAACATTTGAGCATTGCAAATCCGCATTCCGTTTGAACCACTTCTGCAAACGTGCATTATAGATAGGATTATTCATTATACCCGGAAAGAAATGTAGTTCCACCGGCACCCCGTCAAACGAAGTCTCCAAATGATGGAATCTAATATCATCACCAATTTCAAAATGAGTCTTAGCATATTCTGTTATTTCTTCTCTGCTTGCATTCACCCATACATCAATATCCCCTGGAGTACGAGAATATGGATTCGGATACATCAAGGCATTGCCTTGTCCTTTCAAGATGCAGCATCGCAATCCATCTTCTCTAAACATAGAATAGAGTTTGTTTGCCACCATATTCACTTTCATGTTCTGTCTGCGTATCTGTTGCGCCTTACCCATCCAAGTCATCAGTAGTTCCCTTCCAATTGGATTCAGCTTTAACTCCTCAGGATACTCCTTCCCCAGTCTCTCAATACCATCAAAACAAAGTCCCAGCAGGGCCTGCTTGAACGCAAAGGAATACAGCATCTGCCAGTCTATGCCAGCAATCACTTTATTCACATCACTTTTTGCCCCTAGGCAATACTTCAGAAAATCAAAAAGTTCACTCATAATAGCTAAAACTACTTTCCTTCAGTAAGTTCCTCAAACATTTCAATATGTTGATCTACAACTCTTGAAATATCATAATTCTCTATCACTTTCTTCAAAGCCTTGGATTTCATTTCCTCAGCTTCCTTTGGATGACGATATAACCAGAGTGCCTTTTCTGCGGCATCTTGCGGATTATCCATTTCCACCAACAGACCATCAACACCATCATCTACCAATGTAGGGATGGCATCAATCTTTGTGGCAACCACATTCTTCTCAGCTGCCATATACTCAACAACAGCCAATCCAAATCCTTCCCACCTAGACAAGAGCATCGCTACATCAAAAACTTTCAAATAGCTATATGGCTCGTCAGTCCAACCAGTTACAACAAGTTCCAAACCATTTTCCTTGGCAAAGGCCTTTACTTCTTCCTCTTCCGTACCACTTCCTACTATGATGAAAGCAGAGTTAGGAATTTCATCGTGTATCAACTTGGCTGCACGGATAAACACATCAGGCGCCTTCTGTGGAGAAAGTCTTCCAATCATACCTACCACAAAAGCATCTTCCGCAATGCCAAGTTCACTTCTAGACTTAGCTACAGCATTCCTTACAGCATTCACATCAATACCATTTGGAATCAAAGCTAGCTTATCATCTTTAGCAATATGTTCACGCTCTGCCGAAGCCTTCTCTGCCTTAGAGATACAAACTATCTTGTCCGTACAAGGAGCCAAGATTTTCTCCAGGTACAGATATATCATATTTTTCAGTTTCATAGCAACCTCTTTTTACTTGATGTTAAAAGCCCATCCATGAGGATTATAAACAACCTTACAGTGCAACCCTATGGCAGCCATGCGTCCTAAGCCACCTGCAAAACTGCTATGGCAATACAAAATGTCAGGATTAACCTTTTTGATTTCCTGACGAATAGCTCTAACTTTAGCAATCACTTTCAAAGGTGAGAAAGATTGTGTAAGATCCATTTGCTTAACACCATCCACCATCTTGCTATATGTACTTTCATCATAATTGAGAGAACAGATGAAATACTGCTTTATTCCCTTTTTCTCCAATCGTGGCAGGAGCATCTGGAGATAACGCTCTACACCTCCTGCACACTCTGCTATATGCAATATCCTCATTATTTAATATTATTAACATTCTCCAAAAATCTGTCACGCTTTCGCTCCCATTTTGTATGAGATATGCTTTCGAGATTAAAAGCGGCACAAAGTTTGTCTTTAAGCTCATTCAATCTTGCCTTAGCATCCTTCGCAGATACTTTAATAGCAACCTTATCGGAATTTACTACGCCTTTCATTCTTTCGAACTGCATATCTTGCGTAAGAAATGAATAAAAGTTAGTCTTCAATACCCATGCCGCACCCATTTCATTGAGCGAAACAGGACTCTCATAATACCTTGGCGAATGAACGAATATCACAAACAGTTCATGTTCACGGAATAGCTTTTTAAGCGTTTCAAAGATATCTTCACCCAACCCTATACCATATCCATCAACAGAACTACAAAAGAGATTACTCTCGTCAAAGCCTATACTTTCCAATAATTCAACAAGCTCTTCAACAAAAGCCTTATCTTTTGAAGAATGGCTTATAAACACCATAGGACTATTTGATCTTTCCATCCTTGCATTTGACTCTTTATTAGTTTGGATCATAAGAAGATTATATATGGAATAAAGTTCATGATAACCCGTTGGCGGAATTAATTTAGCGCATACTTAACCCTGCCAATCGGTCTGTTGTTTACATAATTAATATATTGCAAGACTGTAAATGCGCTGATTTTC
>OGKK01000683.1_pt1 | contig 11555 bp, 15 predicted proteins | sample 1572401 | NCBI WGS metagenome assembly OGKK01 (sample SAMEA2582155, study PRJEB24529) | metagenome | biome: Human gut stool | place: China | collected 2011 | reverse complement strand
TCAAGCTCTTTACTGCCATTGAGATTGCCATTGAGATTGCTTGCGGATTTTAGGGGGAAAATATTATAATGTGAAAAATGCCCTATTTACAGGCTTTTCCGACATCAGCATTCATATTCCGAAATTTTATAACACCCTACAAGCTCGGATACCTATCTGAGATGGATGCTTCTGCATATAGGTATAAAGTGTCATCGGTTCATCAATCACTTTTTTGTGGATGCTGCTGGCATTGAGCAGATGTAATCCATCCTTATGCCAGGAAGCAATACCAATATGCGTGGTGTCCAATCCCTTCTTTCGGGTTATCATCAGAAGGATATCACCATCCTTGATGGTATTTCGGAAAAGCTGGTTGTTACGAATCTCCCCTTTCGGGATATAGCGATAGTGCTTGCCGTTGATGCTCTGCTCCAAAGCACGGATACCCGACTTCCATTGCGGATGAGCCGAAAGCATCTTGTAACTGGAAGGATGGGTGGACATCCAGTTTACGTTGATAGTCTGGACTGCAGTGAAGGGAGGATTATTCTGAATATCCTTCACGATGCCTTCCTTTACATTATCATCCACCCAAAGGGTGAAATAGTGCTGGCGTTTTACATACGCTACCTCTCCACCGATATAGCGCACATGCTTCAGATGATTACAGAAAGCTGCAAAACTGGTTTCCTGATGCTTGGCACACATCGTCAGGGCGGTCACAATCTCCACGTAGGTAGTACAATCCAGCTCCCTGGTATTCACCACGAGCTGTTCTTCCCAGGTTCTGTCCAGGGTACCACCCACATAAGGGATTCCCACAAACTGCTTTCCAAACCACATCATCCAGTTGGCAGGCTTTTTCTTCATCGCCTTCGCCTGCTGCAGCAAGGATACGATTCGCAGACTATCCTGACACTGATAAACCACACCCGTCTTGGCAAAAGCAGGCATTACCATCAGGAATGCCGCTGCAAAAACTAAAAAACTATGCTTTACTTTCATCATTTTACATTTTTATATTCTCGTTTCTTTCCAAAGTTCACACCCACATAAATATTGAGCGAACCGAAGGAATTGTTGGTTGAGAAATGATCCTTGTGATAATTATACGAATGGATGACAGTACTGGCACCTGCATACCAGCGGTCGTTGTTCCATACCACTCCAAAACGGCCGATACCATCAAAATTGAAATTCTTGAAGTTGAAGTTCTTCAGATCAAACTTATCCTTTTCCGGATCTCCTGATTTAGAGTGATTGTAGGCAAGACCTACGGAGAGGGAGGCATTGAACAGCCAGTTTTTGGCAAACACCCAGTTGTAGCCATATCCCACCGTAGCGGAATAATCGCTATACTTTACCTTCGAGAACATCAGACTGCTATCAATTTTAGCCTCCAACTGTTGCTTGGTTTTCTGATTGAGCCGCTCATCCACTATGGCAGAAAGCTTATCCCAATCCACTTCCAGCTGATGCTGGGTATATCCCAGTCCTACCATCCATGAGCCAGCACTTTTCTTCTGTCTTGTACTTTGAGAGTAAGCTGCTGGATATGAGAACTTACGATGATTAAATATGTAGTAAAGATTCAAACCTTTAATACTACTTTTAAAACCATCGAAAGATACTTTTCTCAGAGCATCCGTATTGATATGATCACCCAGATTCATTCGCTGAATATGATAATCATTACCTGTCTGGCGCCAGAACAGATCCACACCCAGCAAACTGCTGTACAGACTCAGGTTGAACTCCTTCTTGCTGCTATGATTATCCTTGGTATTGATATGCTTCAGGTCGAGGGTATAACCCAGGAATACCCATCGCCATCCCAGATAAGGTCCCAGGCGCCAGGAAGGATCAGGCGCAAAGGAGATTCGCTGCCCCTCCTTGCCATACAGGGTATATTCCTCGTAGGTATTGGTATTCTGCAGCATCACCGTATAATTGAAGTGCTGCGGTTCTATATACCTTTCATCTATATTGGAGAACTCTCTAAAGAAGGCTGTGAAGGTCTTACCCAGACGATGAAAGAATGTGCGCTCATGACGGGCACGAATCAAGCTGTCCTGAGTATTACCCTTGAACATCGAAGAATTGAAAAGGGTCTTGATGAGAGATGAATCCTGTCTTACAGGGCATTCCAACGTATCTCGCTCCGCCGCCATCAGTGGCAGCAGAACGAGATACAGCAGTCCTACTATAATACCAATTTTTCTCATCCCATTTAGGGTTTTCTTTCCATTAGATTCACTCACCTTCAGCCCCCTTATCTTCAGGTCAGTTAATTCTTCCAAAGCACACGATCAAGCACCCAGTTTACCGGGGTAGCAGAAACGCTGGTGCAGGTACAGGTATTGATGCCCTGCAGATGCTCTATCACATTTCTGATGATAGGCAACTGAACATACGGTGGATTGGCAACGGTGATGCTCGATCTGCCCTCGCTAGTTATCAACTCGATAGGCTGATAGGTAAAGACAGAGAAAGAGAGCGAACCTTTGTCGCCAATCACCTCAATACAGTCTTCCTTGGCACTCTCATGTCCCACGAAGCACCAACTGCCGCTCGCCGGAATACCACTTTCGAAGAAGAAACAGGCAGATACCGTATCTTCTGCATCATAAAGATGCGCACGGTTGGCAGGATAACCATGGGCACGGGTGATGACTCCAAAGAGATCCTGCAACAGGTCTATCTGATGAGGAGCCAGGTCGTAGAAATATCCTCCACCGGCAATATCCGGCTGCAATCTCCAAGGCATCTCCTTGCCACTCTTGGTGTCCAGATCACGTGGAGGCACAGAAAAACGAACCTGTACATTGATGACATCACCTATAGCACCACTTTTGATAATCTCCTTTACTTTTTGAAAATAAGGAAGATAACGACGGTAATAGGCAACAAAACATGGCACCCCCGTCTGCTCGCTGATACGGTTGATACGAATACAATCGCTATAGCTTGCCGCCAATGGTTTCTCGATATATACCGGTTTGCCGGCACGCATTGCCATAATGGCGAAGGTGGCATGCGATGATGGTGGCGTAGCGATATATATTGCATTCACATCTGGATCATCGATGAGTTCCTGTGCATCGGTGTACCATTTTCGTATATGATGACGCTCGGCATAACCACGAGCCTTCTTCTCGCTACGGCTCATCACCGCAACGACCTGCGAACCCTCTACCTCATTGAAGGCAGGTCCGCTCTTCTTCTCGGTTACTTCTCCGCAGCCGATAAATCCCCAGTTTATCTGTTTCATCCTATTACTTTATATTCTGATTTTACCTGAATATTGTTGATCCGGACACGATTATATATCAGAATCCGGCTGAATGTATCTTGACCCAATAAATCCAGAAGGCAGGCTTTTACTCTCCTGCCAATGATTTATTGATTTCGTCAATATAGTCGAGTACTTCATCACGACCCATCTTCTTCTCACTACTGGTGATGAAGTAAGGAGGAAGTGCCTCCCAACGGTCCTCCAGAGCGTGCATCCATTTCTCGGCATTCATACGAGCCTTTACCGGCCCCAACTTATCCGCCTTGGTAAAGACGATACAGAAAGGCACATTGCTTTCGCCCAACCAATCCACGAACTCACGGTCAATCTTCTGCTGCTCATGGCGCACATCAATCAGAACGAAGACATTTGCCAACTGTGGGCGCTGCAGGATATAACTGCTGATCATCTGCTCCAACTGTTTCTGTACTGTCTTCGAGCGTTTGGCGAAACCATAGCCAGGAAGGTCAACCAGATACCATTCATTATTGATGATAAAATGATTGATAAGCAATGTTTTACCCGGTGTAGCAGAAGTTTTAGCCAAACCCTTATGATTGCAAAGCATATTGATGAGGCTCGATTTGCCTACATTACTACGGCCGATAAAAGCATACTCAGCCTTATTATCTTTTGGACACATGCTCACGCGTGGAGCAGATATCGTAAATTCTGATTTCTTGATTTCCATTCTTTCTATATTCTTTTATAATTATTATTATAGGCAGCACACGAACTAATCATAAAGTTCAATATTCAACCGCTCAAAGTTCAATGTCTATAGCATCTCTGACAGTTCCAGCCACCTCATTTCCTTCTCGTCAAGCTCATCCTTGATTTCCGGCAGACGCTTGCTCTTTTCGGTCAATTCCTCTACCGACAGGGTACCACTGCAAAGGGCTTCTTCCAACTTTTTCTGCTCATCGGTAAGCTTCTCTATTTCCTGGGTCAGCTGTTCATATTCACGCTTCTCCTTATAGCTCATCTTACGCTTGTTCTCAAAGTTGGCATCACGCTTGGCTGTGCCGGCACCATCATTGGCAGCCGTATTGTTATTGCCTGCATTTTTAGCCGTAGCTGCAACTTTTTCTGCTTCATCCTTCTCCTGCAACCTGCTCCAGTCTCTATACTGGGTATAGTTGCCAGGGAAATCCTGAATTTCGCCTTCGCCCTTGAATACCAGGAGATGATCTACCACCTTGTCCATGAAGTAACGGTCGTGACTCACCACGATTACGCATCCGGCGAAATCCTGCAAGTATTCTTCCAATACCTGGAGGGTCTGGATATCGAGGTCGTTGGTAGGCTCATCGAGCACCAGGAAGTTAGGATTCCTCATCAACACCGTACAGAGATAGAGTTTGCGCTTCTCGCCACCACTCAACTTATATACATAGTTGTGCTGCTCCTCGGGAGTAAAGAGGAAGAACTGCAGGAACTGCGAAGCCGTCATGTGCTTGCCGTTGCCCAGGTCGATATAGTCGGCTATCTCCGTGATGACATCTATCACCTTCTGGTCTTCCCTGAACTTGAGTCCCTCCTGCGAGAAATAGCCAAAGCGCACAGTCTCACCAATGTCAAACTTACCACTATCCGGCTGCACCTCACCCAGGAGCATCTTGATGAAAGTAGATTTTCCCGTACCATTATTACCTACGATACCCATCTTCTCAAATCGGGCAAAGTTGTAGTAGAAGTTATCGAGAATCACCTTCTTCTTTCCTCTGTCATCAAAAGCCTTGCTCACATACTGGCATTCGAAGATTTTCGAACCAATATATACGGTAGAAGCCTTCAATCTTACCTGACGGTCTTCGATGCGCTGCTTGGCTACCTTCTCCAACTCATAGAAAGCATCCTCACGATATTTCGCCTTATGACCTCGAGCCTGAGGCTGACGACGCATCCAGTCCAGCTCTCTGCGATAGAGATTCTTGGAATGCTGGATTTCTGCACGCAGATTATCCATACGTTCCTGGCGCTTTTCCAGATAGTAGGCATAGTTTCCACGATAGGTGTAGATGGTCTTATCGTCGAGCTCCAGGATGGTATTACATACCTTATCGAGGAAGAAACGGTCGTGCGTAACCATGAAGATGGTCTTGTTGCCACGATTCAGATAACCCTCCAGCCACTCTATCATCTCCAGGTCGAGGTGATTGGTAGGCTCATCGAGCATCAGGAAGTCAGGCTCATCTATCAGCACATTGGCAAGTGCCACACGCTTCTGCTGTCCTCCACTCAACTGTCCCATCGGCTGGTCCATATTGGTGATATGCAACTGAGTGAGGATCTGCTTTGCCTTGAGCACCTTTTCTGGATCATCCTCATGATTGAAGCAAGCTTCCAGCACGCTTTCCTCTGGATCAAACTTAGGAGATTGTTCCAGATAGCCCACCTTTAAGTCGCGTCGATAGATGATATCACCACTCTCATGTCCCTCCTTATCCATGAGCACCGACATCAATGTAGATTTACCCGTGCCATTGCGTGCCACGAGTCCCACTTTCTGTCCTTCAGCTATAGAGAAGGATATTTTATCAAAAAGAACCTCTGCTCCAAAGCGTTTGGTGAGGTTTTGAACGTCTAAATACGGTATTTGACTTGCCATTTTCGTTATTTTTGTGCAAAGATACGATCCCTTTATTTATGGGCTTTTTACGTCTCCACTCTAAACATTTTCGAAACATAAGAACCCACAATATCTAAGTATAAAATCATTTGCGTTTAGGATTCCCTCTGGTATTCTAAACTTTTCTTTTTTTCCCGTTTATCCACTTCTAGTAGGTTAAACAAAAAGGAGCGTCTTGTTTAGAAACTAAGACTATGTTTAGACAAGAGATTATTCCTTCAATCGCTTTTGAAATCATGCTCAATTATTATGCAGCCTTTGACAGGCTGGCTTACCTATACAGCCTTGGATCCTATCTCCGTTATTTTATTCAATAACATATTATAGGCAGAACTCATAGCTGCATACTTTCCTTCTAGTTCATGTTTTTTGGCTTTTTCTTCTTCATACTTTGTTTTCCAAATCGAAATATCGACAATTTCTTCTTCGGAATCCTCAGTTTTTCCATCAGCAGCTTTACTTTCTCCGCCAGTCTCTTGACTTTTAAAGAAAGGACTATATTTAGTACCTTTATAAAAGCTGTCAATAGTAAGACCAAGGCTGTCACAGAGTTTCTCCAAATAGCCAGTCTTTACATCCTTTACATTTAAGACTTGATTGACTTGCGTTAGCTGAACGCCAAGAATCCTTGCCAATTCCGACTTTCTGATCTTCATGTCAGACAGTATTCTTTCCAATTCTTCACCTGTCATACTCGTATCTGTTAAATATGTAGTATTATAGTTAAATATAGCTAAATATTATATTAGCATATACCAACTTATTATATTTTTATATACCTTTGCACCGAAGATGCACCGAGTGCGCAACTAGTGCGCACATATTGCGCACAAAGGTACGATTATTTTTTTAATAAAACAAATTATATGAAGGAAAAAATAAATTTGTTGTCAGAAAGAGACAAAAAAAGACTCTTGATTATAGATACATATAAGAAAGAGTATCGTCCTCTCGTTGAAAACGGAGAGGTTACGCCAAACCGGGTATTCATCAAGCTCGCTGAGGATTTTTCATATTCACGCTACGGAATAACAAGAATCCTTGCGAATGCCGGTTTATACAAAATGAAGAGCAAACAATCTTTAAATTCATAAAATATGGAAGCAATTATCATAAGTGACAAAGCCGTGACATTTCAGGAGTTTGTTTCTGAACTAACAGACGTAATAGCTCATAAGCTAGCCAAGCAGATGAAGGAACCTGCCAAGGTGAGAGTCTCCCAGAATGAAGCCTTCCGCACCTATGGCAAAGGGAATGTACAAAGATGGATTAGAACCAACCGACTCAAACCTGTTGCCAAACATCCAGGTAAAATTGAATATTTAGTAGCTGATTTGGTGAAGCTAAGTAATGTTGAACAAGATTATCTTTATGTATGACATACAAAATAAAAAGAAGTATGACTTATTCACAACATTTGAGACCTTCGTGGATAGTCATATTACTATATGAAGTACCACCTTTTGTATATGACACTTGTCAAACGGTGGAAGAATGTAGAGACAAGCTCAAAGTCATCCTTAAAGTAATTAATACGACGGAAGTTATATATACAAATAAGAGACAGGCACTTAGAAAGGTCAAGCAAATTGAGCTTCGTGAAGACAGGATTGAGATCCGGTCCTCATACGGCAAAGTGCAATTGGTCTTTAAAATTGAAAAGATTAACAAAAATGAATGGTAATAACACATGGATCAAACTGCCAAGGAACTTTCAAAACTGGCGTTGGTATAAAGAATCAAATATGGTTCACTTATACCTGTATCTCGTTATGAATGCCAATTTGCTGTCCGAAAATTACTTTGACATTAATATAAAAAGGGGAGAAATTATGATATCTCTTTCAAGACTTTCAACGGATACTAATTTATCTATCAAGACACTTAGAACTTGTCTTGATAGGTTGAAACGTACTCACGAGATAGAATACCGCAACCTCAACCATGGCAGAATCATAATCATAGTCAACTACGATATGTTTCAGCCAATAGGAATTGATGAAACTGCCACAGACTGGGTAAAGCTCTACAGAAAGATAGAGCAATGGCGTTGGTACACTCACCCTAAAATGGTACACCTGCTGATTCATTTCCTTATTAAGGCAAAAGCGATTCTATCGGGGAACGATTTTACTTTTCAACTGGAGACAAGCTATAACTTGCTCAGCAAAGAAACAGGAATATCTGTTCAAAGTGTGAGAACATGCATAAAAAAGATGCAGTCAAGTGGAGTTATTGAGTTTCTGCCATCACCAACAAACCTCTTTAGTACCATAAGGGTTTGCAACTACGAAAATTACCAAGTAACCAACAAGGTAAGGGGCGTAATAGACAACCATAGCTATGGCAACAAGGGCACGATACCAGGTGAGTTAGATGTTGATTTTGAAAATAGCAAAAAATCAACAAACCTAAACATCTCCACAAGTCACTGTCCTCCAACGTCTTACGAGAGCACAAAAACCTCAAAGGGCACGACAAGGGCACGAGAGGGGCACGACAAGGGCACGAGAGGGGCACGACAAGGGCACGACAAGGGCACGACAAGGGCAACACTAAAAGAATATAATAATATAAGAAATAAAGAAATAAAGAATATCAACTACGACGACGCGCGTGAGGGAGTTGTTTTCGTCGAAGCAGAGGAAGTCAAAGACGAGCAGAAAGAAAACCTACAAAAGAAAGCAGGCAAAGAAACCTACAAAGAAAAACTTCTTGAAGATGGGGTTTGGATGACGGCCATGGAAAAGAAGTTTCATCTTGACCAAGGCGAAATAAAAAGACTGCTGGACGATTTCGATTTGGAACTCATCTGTCGAGGGAACAACGAAGACAAAGGCTTCAAGGATTACAAGTGCCATTTCTTCGACTGGCTAAAACTGAGAAGCAACACCCTACGCACCATTTCGTCTTCCACACAAGCTAAAGGCGAAAGGTGGGAAGGAGAAAAGTTCGTTCCTAAAAGTTCGGAAGGAGGTATATACAATGGGCCTTTTTGATTTAAGCTTTGACGAAAATTACTGCTACAGATGGCTAGTACATTTGTTTGCGATAGAAGTAAAAAAGAGAAATCGAGGATATGAAGCCAATCTGGAGCAGCAAGAAGCTATAGCTAATGTTGCAAGATGGCTGGTTAATTCCAAGAATCACTTTGGTCTTGTCCTTAACGGCATAACCGGGAATGGCAAGACCACCCTGGTAAAGGCAATGAGAAGCTTTTTCAACGTATGCAAGATTAAAGATCCTGTATGCGAAGAAGGTGAATCATTATCCCCTAATGCAGGAATATGGTTTGAGACTTCTAGGGAATTGTACCATCTATACTCCTCTAACAGGAAGAGATTTGAAATGTGTATGAACACTTATATTCTTGCAATTGACGATTTCGGAACCGAAGAATCTGATTTTTGCCAGTATGGAAACAGATACAAGCCGCTCGAAGAGCTGCTGTCCTATCGCTACGACAGGATGCTCCCGACCATTCTGACAACCAATCTTGGAGGAAAAGCCATTCGTGATAAGTATGGAGACCGCTTGGCTGACCGATTCAACGAAATGATGCAAGTGATTACTCTCCCAGATATTAATTTTAGAAATATTAATCAAGTATGAGACAGACAGAATTAAGCGAAATACTTAGCAGAACTAGCGGAGGACTTACCGTTTTCACACACTATCTTGGAGAGAAATGTCTTTCCAAGAAGTTCTGTAATCCATTCAGGGAAGATCACCATCCGTCCTGCAGGTTATATCGTAACAAGGCTGCCGACGGGACAACGAGATACTACATGAAGGATTTCGCCAATGATGACTATTACGGAGACTGCTTCTGGATGGTCAGCAAATATCTCAATCTCTCCCTCTCCGAGGACTTCAAGTCAATCCTGGAGACCATAGACCACGACTTGTCGTTAGGAGTATTTGACAGAACACCCAAAGCCGTCAAAGGTACAATTGACTACGCAAAGAGAATGGAAGAGAAATACAAGAGAATGGAGAAAACGTCTATTGAATCTTTCACTCTTAAGATAAGAGAGTTTAATCAGTCGGAGTTGGATTACTGGATGCAGTATGGCATAACTGTGGAAATTTTGAATAGATTCAATGTTAAAGGAGTTGAATCCTGTACAATCGTAAAAAAAGACGGAAAAAGCTTTTCGGTTTTCTCGTCTATATTTCTACCGTTGTTTGCTTATTGTTTTGACAACGGCAAAGGATATAAAATATACAGACCGAAAGCAGCTAGCAGGTTTATGTATCTAGGCAGGTTGCCAAATCCATACATATTCGGGTGGGAGCAGCTTCCGGCGAGTGGAGATATGGTCTTCATAACCGGTGGTGAAAAAGATGTCATGTCTCTAGCCGCCCACGGATTCAGCGCAATTTCGTTTAACAGCGAGACCGCCAAGATTCCAACAGACGCACTGAAAGATCTCTCTTCAAGGTTCAGATCCATTATTGTCCTGTTCGATAGCGACGAGACAGGAATTAAAGAGTCTGCATCACGTTGCGAGGAGAATAAAGACCTCGTATCTATCAAGCGTGTGGTTTTGCCGCTGAAAGGAGACAAAACAGAAAAAGATATAAGTGATTTCTTTAAGATTGGGAGGACCGCCGAGAATCTTTTAGAGGTTATAAACTCTCAATAAACGCCCTATAAGGCAAAATAAGGGGTGTAGAACAGAATATTAATTAGTTAATGATAAACGATATGGCAAACAGAAAAATAACGCCTCAGAGACCAAAAATGGAAAGGAATACCAAAAAGAAGGCTATGGGGTACGGGAAAAAGATAGAAATTAGTAATCTGTCTCCCGAAGACGAGAAGATTCTAAACTCTTTTGGAATAAAAGGGAAGAACTGTCTTTCCGGATTGTTTTCAATGGAGTTATATTCCCTGTCTGGAGTTGAAAAAGGCATCGGAATGATAAATACCAATTATGGATACGAGTTTCTTAACCAAGATACAAAGAAACAGCAATTTGGGCTCATAAAAACCGGATACGTGTTTATAGGAGCACAAGGGAAAAAAAGAACGCAAGATTGCTGCGTCTTTTTCGATTTAAAGGATTATCTGTCGTATCTGGGCATTAATCAAAATAGTCCCCTTAGCTTACCTAAGGGAACCGACTGTTTTATTTTATGCGGAGCGACCAACTACTTCGGACTCGTTGTTGATACAGATGAATATGAGAATATAAATGTATTCATGCCAAATTCGGTATTTGGAAAATCTCTCGTAAAGACCATGCAAGAGAGAAATCCGGATCACATAAAGAACTACGATGTTTTTTATGGTGGATACAGAACTCTCTACGAGTATTATAACAACATAAAGAACTAGCCAATGATAATAATTATTTTTTCAGTCTTAATTTTAGTATTATTAATCGCCATCATCTATGAGATAAAATACACTTATAGAGACGGTGGGTTGTGGAAGTAGATTAACAAAAACTAATAAGCAATATGGAATTAGAATTTTTAAGTTTAACAAGAAGCGAGAAAAATCTAGAAAAGCTGGACGAATATTGGGAATCATCCAGCTATGAGGATAAGTTTTTCTCAATATCCCGGGAGTTTTACAAGAACCTCAAATCCGCAACCTATAGGGTTTAGTGGGATTTTGCTTGCAAAGCGACAAAA
>OGKK01000679.1_pt1 | contig 11586 bp, 14 predicted proteins | sample 1572401 | NCBI WGS metagenome assembly OGKK01 (sample SAMEA2582155, study PRJEB24529) | metagenome | biome: Human gut stool | place: China | collected 2011 | reverse complement strand
TGTACCCAGTTTAAGAATACCTTTATCATGTGATTCTAAAGTATCCGGAGAATATCTGTATGCTTTGTATGCCTATGGTTATGCATAAAAATCCCAGTGATAAGAGTATTTATCACTGGGATTTTTATGCCCTTTTGGGTTTTTGAATGGAGGAAAATCACATGAAAATTATTAATATTGGAGTTTTAGCTCATGTTGATGCAGGAAAAACTACCTTAACAGAAAGCTTATTATATAACAGTGGAGCGATTACAGAATTAGGAAGCGTGGACAAAGGTACAACGAGGACGGATAATACGCTTTTAGAACGTCAGAGAGGAATTACAATTCAGACAGGAATAACCTCTTTTCAGTGGGAAAATACGAAGGTGAACATCATAGACACGCCAGGACATATGGATTTCTTAGCAGAAGTATATCGTTCATTATCAGTTTTAGATGGGGCAATTCTACTGATTTCTGCAAAAGATGGCGTACAAGCACAAACTCGTATATTATTTCATGCACTTAGGAAAATAGGTATTCCCACAATCTTTTTTATCAATAAGATTGACCAAAATGGAATTGATTTATCAACGGTTTATCAGGATATTAAAGAGAAACTTTCTGCCGAAATTGTAATCAAACAGAAGGTAGAACTGTATCCTAATATGTGTGTGACGAACTTTACCGAATCTGAACAATGGGATACGGTAATAGAGGGAAACGATGACCTTTTAGAGAAATATATGTCCGGTAAATCATTAGAAGCATTGGAACTCGAACAAGAGGAAAGCATAAGATTTCAGAATTGTTCTCTGTTCCCTGTTTATCACGGAAGTGCAAAAAACAATATAGGGATTGATAACCTTATAGAAGTGATTACGAATAAATTTTATTCATCAACATACAGAAAGAAGTCTGAACTTTGCGGAAATGTCTTCAAAATTGAATATTCGGAAGAAAGACAACGTCTTGCATATGTACGCCTTTATGGCGGTGTCCTGCATTTGCGGGATTCGGTTAGAATATCGGAAAAGGAAAAAATAAAAATTACAGAAATGTATACTTCAATAAATGGTGAATTATGTAAAATCGATAAGGCTTATTCCGGGGAAATTGTTATTTTGCAGAATGAGTTTTTGAAGTTAAATAGTGTTCTTGGAGATACAAAGCTATTGCCACAGAGAGAGAGAATTGAAAATCCCCTCCCTCTGCTGCAAACGACTGTTGAACCGAGCAAACCTCAACAAAGGGAAATGTTACTTGATGCACTTTTAGAAATCTCCGACAGTGACCCGCTTCTACGATATTATGTGGATTCTACGACACATGAAATCATACTTTCTTTCTTAGGGAAAGTACAAATGGAAGTGACTTGTGCTCTGCTGCAAGAAAAGTATCATGTGGAGATAGAAATAAAAGAGCCTACAGTCATTTATATGGAAAGACCGTTAAAAAAAGCAGAGTATACCATTCACATCGAAGTTCCACCGAATCCTTTCTGGGCTTCCATTGGTCTATCTGTAGCACCGCTTCCATTAGGGAGCGGAGTACAGTATGAGAGCTCGGTTTCTCTTGGATACTTAAATCAATCGTTTCAAAATGCAGTTATGGAGGGGATACGCTATGGCTGTGAACAAGGATTGTATGGTTGGAATGTGACGGACTGTAAAATCTGTTTTAAGTATGGCTTATACTATAGCCCTGTTAGTACCCCAGCAGATTTTCGGATGCTTGCTCCTATTGTATTGGAACAAGTCTTAAAAAAAGCTGGAACAGAATTGTTAGAGCCATATCTTAGTTTTAAAATTTATGCGCCACAGGAATATCTTTCACGAGCATACAACGATGCTCCTAAATATTGTGCGAACATCGTAGACACTCAATTGAAAAATAATGAGGTCATTCTTAGTGGAGAAATCCCTGCTCGGTGTATTCAAGAATATCGTAGTGATTTAACTTTCTTTACAAATGGACGTAGTGTTTGTTTAACAGAGTTAAAAGGGTACCATGTTACTACCGGTGAACCTGTTTGCCAGCCCCGTCGTCCAAATAGTCGGATAGATAAAGTACGATATATGTTCAATAAAATAACTTAGTGTATTTTATGTTGTTATATAAATATGGTTTCTTGTTAAATAAGATGAAATATTTTTTAATAAAGATTTGAATTAAAGTGTAAAGGAGGAGATAGTTATTATAAACTACAAGTGGATATTGTGTCCTGTATGTGGAAATAAAACACGATTAAAGATAAGGGAAGATACTGAATTAAAAAAATTCCCCCTCTATTGTCCGAAATGCAGACAAGAAAATTTAATTGAAATAAAGCAGTTCAAAGTAACTGTGATTACAGAGCCAGACGCAAAGACGCAGAGCCGATAAAATGAGATTAATACAATCTCATTTTATCGGCTCTTTCCGTTATGTATGGATTCTTTTAATTAGTCTTCGATGTTTCTTGCTTCGTTGATACCGCTGGCTAAAGATTCCATTAAGGATAGTTCTTTGTCTGTAAAGCTATCCATGTATTTCTCTATCTGTAATCGTCGGGTGCTTTTTACCAAGTTATTAGCAGGTAAGAAAAATTCATCAACGGAAACATGAAGTAACGATACAAGGTCATAAAGAACTTGTATGCTGGGGTGTTGCCCTTTATTTTCAATATTAGTTAAGTACCGTGGGTCAATTTCAATCAATGCTCCCACTTGTTCACGAGTTAAACCTCGTTTCAATCGAGCTTCTTTAATGGCTAAACCAAAGGCTCTAAAATCATATTTATCTTCTTTTTTACGCATAGTAGACCACCTCTATACATTTTATTGTTCCTACTGAATTAAAAACAGGTATAGAAAAACGTGTTATATGGTTTATAGGTTTATATTTAATAAAAAGCACTACTAAACGCCAATAAAAAAAACCGTTATATGGTAGTGCTATTTACGCTGTTAAAATATTGTATATTACTTCCAAATGGCGGTTTGTTGGAGGTCAACGTCGCCATGAAGTACATCATATACAATAAATTTCCTTACATTGGGTTCTTGTCAAAAAAAGTCGTCTATCTGCAATAGATAAGTACGTCCACCAATGTGGTTTTATAAATCATATAGATAGAATAACAGAAGCATGTAAACAGAGAAATAAATCTGTTTATATGCTTTTTTGGCTATTCAGAACTTTTTTACAAAGTTTATTTATCAGTAATGCAACAAATCCCCCTTTCACATTGGGACTAAGAGTGAAAGGAGATAAACGAGCAAGGCTCACTTCCTTTCCTAGACAGAAAGGGGGTGAGAAACATGAAACCATCTTCTTTTCAGACCACAATAGAAAATCAGTTTGACTATATCTGTAAACGTGCTATGGAAGACGAGCGAAAGAATTATATGCTTTATCTTTCAAGGATTGCAAAGCGTGAGGTGTCCTTTTCGGATGTTGGCGATTATCTTGTTAGCCAGTTTGCGACAACAGATAACTATTCAACTGACTTTCAGATTTTTACACTCAATGGGTTATCAGTAGGCGTTGAAAATGATTTGTTGAGTGAAGCATTACGTGAGTTGCCAGACAAGAAACGTGAAATTCTACTGCTGTTTTACTTTATGGACATGAGCGATTCAGAAATTGCAGACCTGTTGAAATTGAACCGTTCTACTGTCTATCGGCATAGAACCAGTGGACTAGCCTTAATTAAAAAGTTTATGGAGGAATTTGAAGAATGAAAACACAATATCCTATGATTCCCTTTCCTCTCATTGTAAAGGCAACAGATGGCGATACCGAAGCGATTAACCAGATTCTACATCATTACAGAGGGTACATAACGAAGCGTTCCCTACGACTTATGAAAGATGAATATGGCAATCAAAGTATGGTCGTTGATGAAGTCTTACGTGGAAGAATGGAAACCAGACTGATTACAAAGATTTTGTCATTTGAAATTAAGTAATATCCTCTCTCCTTTCGTGGAAGCGTGCTAAACCATTCCACGCTTCCCGAACAGGGAGGTTTGTTATTCCACCAAAGCATATTGAGCTTTCAATGTGTTTTGATAGGCTAACGAGCCATTGTTCTTTGAAAACTGAATAAAAGTAATCGAATACGTTTCGATAAGAAAAGAGCCAACGGAACTAACCGCCATGACCTATCTTATAAAGATAGCGAGCGATTCATGTTAGTGATCCGAGAAGCAATCTTTAGCAGGATTGCCTGCAACGACATTCTTATCGTGATAATGATACTCCCATACAGTCAATAGTCCGAGCGTGATAAAACCGTCGCAGGCAATGAGTATGGCTACATGAGAACCATGCAGGGGTGGAACTCCCGTGAGCTTTGCTAAAGCTGTTCGATTGCTGGTAAAACAACTTTTATGAAATCCAAATAAGTGATTTGGAAAGGAGGATTTTATGAAGCAGACTGACATTCCTATTTGGGAACGTTATACCCTAACCATTGAAGAAGCGTCAAAATATTTTCGTATTGGCGAAAACAAGCTACGACGCTTGGCAGAGGAAAATAAAAATGCAAATTGGCTGATTATGAATGGCAATCGTATTCAGATTAAACGAAAACAATTTGAAAAAATTATAGATACATTGGACGCAATCTAGCGTCGCCAAAGGGTCTTGTATATGATAAAATAGTATTAAGTCGTATCAAGGCTCTTTCCATAAAGGAAAGGAGCAAATGCCATGTCAGAAAAAAGACGTGACAATAAAGGTCGAATCTTAAAGACTGGAGAGAGCCAACGAAAAGACGGAAGATACTTATACAAATATATAGATTCATTTGGAGAACCGCAATTTGTTTACTCGTGGAAACTTGTGGCTACAGACCGAGTACCAGCAGGAAAGCGTGATTGTATCTCACTTAGAGAGAAAATCGCAGAGTTACAGAAAGACATTCATGATGGTATTGATGTTGTAGGAAAGAAAATGACACTCTGCCAGCTTTACGCAAAACAGAACGCTCAAAGACCAAAGGTTAGAAAAAACACTGAAACTGGACGCAAATATCTTATGGATATTTTGAAGAAAGACAAGTTAGGTGTAAGAAGTATTGACAGTATTAAGCCATCAGACGCTAAAGAATGGGCTATTAGAATGAGTGAAAATGGTTATGCTTATCAAACCATCAATAACTACAAACGTTCTTTAAAGGCTTCATTCTATATTGCTATACAAGATGATTGTGTTCGGAAGAATCCATTTGACTTTCAACTGAAAGCAGTTCTTGATGATGATACTGTCCCTAAGACCGTACTAACAGAAGAACAGGAAGAAAAACTGTTAGCCTTTGCAAAAGCTGATAAAACCTACAGCAAAAATTATGATGAAATTCTGATACTCTTAAAAACAGGTCTTCGTATTTCAGAGTTTGGTGGTTTGACACTTCCAGATTTAGATTTTGAGAATCGTCTTGTCAATATAGACCATCAGCTATTGAGAGATACTGAAATTGGGTACTACATTGAAACACCAAAGACCAAAAGTGGCGAACGTCAAGTTCCTATGGTTGAAGAAGCCTATCAAGCATTTAAGCGAGTGTTAGCGAATCGAAAGAATGATAAGCGTGTTGAGATTGATGGATATAGTGATTTCCTCTTTCTTAATAGAAAGAACTATCCAAAAGTGGCAAGTGATTACAACGGCATGATGAAAGGTCTTGTTAAGAAATACAATAAGTATAACGAGGATAAATTGCCACACATCACTCCACATAGTTTGCGACATACATTCTGTACCAACTATGCAAATGCAGGAATGAATCCAAAGGCATTACAGTACATTATGGGACATGCTAATATAGCCATGACGCTGAACTATTACGCACATGCAACATTCGATTCTGCAATGGCAGAAATGAAACGCTTGAATAAAGAGAAGCAACAGGAGCGTCTTGTTGCTTAGTAGTACAAATGAATTTACTACTTATTTACCACTTCTGACAGCTAAGACATGAGGAAATATGCAAAGAAACGTGAAGTATCTTCCTACAGTAAAAATACTCGAAAGCACATAGAATAAGGCTTTACGAGCATTTAAGAAAATATAAAAAGATAATTAGAAATTTATACTTTGTTTAGTATAAAAAGCGTCAGATAAAATAGATGATAAGTGAAGAGATACAACTTATAAAACAAAATATATATGATTTACTCCATAATACACGAATAAATAAGAAGGCCTACCTTATTATATTGATTGGTTTATTCTTTACTTATTTTGTTGGTAATGCAATTATAAACACTTTGTCTATCCAATTAATAGAGATGTATTATTTACGTTATATCTTTAAACTAATGGGTGTATGTTTAGTTATAGAGTTAAGCAGACGTAGATTACATGATTTTGGATTATCAGGAAAATGGCTATACTTATGGTTAATAATAAGTTGTAGTATATATGGATATTATATGTATGATCTATTTGTACTTGATGGTTTAAATATAGTGTTTTTTGAAGAAATCTTGCTAAGAGAAGTAGGTATTATATTTATACCAACAGTGTTTTTATACTTACTCCCAAGTAATAATAGTAATAATCGATATGGGAATAGTAGTGTTCAATTGATTTCACCAACGAAAACTATTGGTTATTTAAATAACAAGATAACTCTAGAGAATAAAAATGGATTATTAGAGTATATGAAGGATATTTATATACATCAGTCGTTTTGTCTTAAAGGCAGAGCTAAAAAAGTAGAGGCTTATTTTGGTATAGGATCATTTGGTATGATTATTAGCTTAATCGTAAATTTTATCTCAATACTTTTTATGATTAAGGATGAGACAGGAATAAAAATACTAGAACCTATATCAATAGGTATATTTTATGTCTTATATTTTTATGCTATTCTATCAATTCTGACATTATGTATTCGTAGATTACACGATAGCTTTTATAGTGGTATTTGGCTAATTTTATTATTGGTTCCTTATTTGAATATTTTCATTATATATAGACTGCTAGTTAAAGGCAGTTGGGATATTAATAGTTTGAAGGAATAATGTTATGAAAATAAAAATATTATTTTTCTATGCATTTGCATTATTTTCATTGACTTCAATTATATATGGAATGGCGTATGATTATATGAACGGTGTTGAAATTCACTATGATTTTTTTTGTGCTGGATTTGTTAGTTGGTTAATATTCTTTGGTATATTGAAAGCAATTTTAAATATATAAATAGTATTAATTCAAAATTTGAGGTTTGGTTAAATGATACAGCTAGTATTTTATTTGATCTTTTTGATTCTATTATTCTCTATTATGGGAAAAATAATGTATGACTATATTAAAGGTCGTAAGTTAAAATATAGATCTTATGGCCTTACTTTTGTATGCTGGCTTATTATTTTTGCTTTATTAAAATTAGTTTTTGAGCTGTAAGCCTTGTAAAAAATATTACCACAGATGAAGAAGTAAAAATGAGGTGTAATAGAATCAATGAAATTAATATATTATTTTGCTACTATATCCTTGTTTTTAGCATTTGCCTATAGTGTAATTCAATATATCCGAAGATCCAATAAGGACATAAATGAAAAATGTAGACTGATTAGTTTTGGTATATTTTTATTTGTATTTTTTACGGATTTAAAGTTCTTGGATAGTATAAATAAAGAATTTAAGTACTTAATTGAGTTTTTACTATTATCATTTAGTACCTATTTGTTTTCACTAATATTTAAAAATAGTAACAATAAATGGATTTATTATTTATTTTCTTTATTTACTGTATTGTTATTTTTTATGGCTATTTTATTTGCCCTGTAATAAAGAGCTATTGAATCGGTATTATATTATTAAGAAATAGAGTAAAAATTATGATTAATCATATAAATAAAAAGAGTTTAGATATACTTGTAGGAATAATAAATCAACAGATTGATAATATTTTTTCTCAAAAATTATTTGGATTTACTCCAGATAGAAGTCAAAAAAAATTAGATGATAATAATGATGTAGTGATATATATACAAATTCAGGATTCATATATTGAGATTGTTAATGACTATATAGAAACTGAAGAGTATGATGAATATCCTAATTTTGAAATAAAACGTTGTATTAAAATGAATGAAGATACAGATTACCATCAAATAGTACCAAATAATATCTATGGAATCATAGAACAGATTAGTATTGTTAATGATGAATTTACTACATTTTATTCAGATGAAATAAATAGTATTGATATAGCAATAAAAATTACTATTTCTGGTCATGATTACTATATTATTGCTTGGGATGCCATTCAAGGCAATTTAAGTTTTATTGATAAAAGTATAATTTGTAAGGAAGATTTTTGGCTTATTAGAAGTCAGATATCTAAATTTTGGATAAATAAAGATTTAGATTTAAGATACTTTTATAGAAAAGAAGTACCCATTACGGATAGGATAAATGAATGAATGTATATAAACAGAAACGTAATTTCATAAGTCTGATTAGGTATAGATTATGGTGTTCTTTATTTATGATAGTTGCATGGACATTAAATGCAATAGATGCTATACCTATTGAGGGTATTGTTGCGATTCCAGAGGCAACACTAGTATGTACTATTTTTATAGTAATGCTTTTGTGGCCTCTCATTAGTCATAGAAAACTTTTTGTTTTAATATATCGAAAATATATCAATAAAGGACACTCTACATTTTATTTCTGTTTATGGTTCTTAGTAGGGTGGATAGATAAAATTGTGAAAGAAGATGAACTCGATAGTTCTGCTTTTAGACTTTCATTTGAATCCTATTCACTATATGACTATATATGGTTAGTAATTTATATTCTATTTTTGATGTGGACTATATTCTATGCGGATATGAGTAATTGGCAACGCTTAATTAGTTCTGGTAGTGTGATTCTTTTAATCCTTAAATCCTTATATGTAAAGTAATTATTTTACCAATGAACTTTATTTAGGATCAGAAAATAAATGAATGTATATAAAATAAAGTATAATCTTTTAAGATTAGTTAGATTTCGATTGTTGGGTATTATAATATCCACATTATGTTGGGGTTCAAGTGTACTAAAAACATTGCCAGTAGATGGCTTATATGACTTATGGGACATATTTGTAGTCTCATCTATTACTAATTTGATTATTGGATGGCCAATTATTCGTCGCAGAAAACTTCTTAAACTTATTTACCGAAGATATATAAATGAAGGAAACTCTCTAATTTCCTTTTGGATATGGTTTGTGATTGGATGGGTTGATAGAATTATAAAGAGAGATAATAAGCACTTTACTTTTTTTAGGTTTTCATTTAATTCATATACATTTTATGATTACATTTGGTTGGCTATCTATATCATATTATTCATCTGGGTTGTATTATATGCTGATATGAATAATTGGGAACGATTGATTGCTGGAGGCTCCATAATTCTTTGGATTCTTAAATCCTTATATGTAAAGTAACCATATTACTGGTACCCATTAATTTATATCTGTGTTGACATCCATCCCTCTGTATTGCTACAATATTGTGTATAATATATGCGATGAAGCAGAGTAGTAAACCTCTCTAGCGAGTGAGGATGGTGTAAGCTCACATTTGGTTGAAGGCGCTGTAGAGCATTGGCAGGAACGCAGGTATCTGTTAGTAAAGGCCAACATAGAAAAAAGAGGGCGCAAGCCAAATAGGGTGGAACCGCGGGTATACTCGTCCCTGTAACGTTTTTCGTTACAGGGACTTTTTTGTTTGTAACGAAATGGTTGATTTTATGTCGGTTGTGTAAAGTGGAGGCAGCAATGACATTTCAAGAGATTATTTTAAATCTACAAAAATTCTGGAGCGATCAAGGTTGTATCGTTCAAAATCCATATGACATCGAAAAGGGTGCAGGTACAATGAACCCTGCTACATTCTTGCATGCTATTGGTCCTGAACCATGGGCTGTATGTTATGTAGAGCCTTCTCGTCGTCCAGCAGACGGTCGTTATGGTGATAACCCTAACCGTTTGTTCCAACATCATCAATTCCAAGTTATCGTGAAACCATCTCCAGATAACATCCAAGAATTGTACTTACAATCTTTGGCAACTCTTGGTATTCATGCTGAAGATCACGATATCCGTTTCGTAGAGGATAACTGGGAATCTCCAACATTGGGCGCTTGGGGCCTTGGTTGGGAAGTATGGCTTGATGGCATGGAAGTAACTCAGTTCACATATTTCCAACAAGTTGGTTCCATCGACTGTAAACCAGTTTCCGTAGAAATTACATACGGTTTAGAACGTTTGGCTATGTACATTCAAGGCGTAGAAAACGTATATGACCTTAAATGGAATGAAAATGTTACATATGGTGATGTTTGGCATGCTAACGAAGTTGAACAATCCGTATATAACTTTGAATTAGCAGATACAGATATGCTTTTCAAATTATTTGATATGTACGAAGCAGAAGCAAAACGCGTTTGTGCAGCAGGTTATGTATTACCAGCTTACGACTATGTATTGAAATGTTCCCACACATTCAACTTGCTTGATTCCCGTGGCGCTATTTCTATCAGCGAACGTACTGCTTTCATCGGCCGCGTACGTGCATTAGCTCGTATTTGTGCACAACAATACCTCGCTAAACGCGAAGAATTAGGTTTCCCACTTTTGAAAGGAGATAAATAAGATGGCAAAGGATTTATTATTTGAAATCGGTGCAGAAGAAATTCCTGCCGGCTTTATGCCAAATATCTTAGGTCAATTGAAACAATTGGCTGAAACAAAATTAAATGATGCCCATCTTCCTTTTGAAAGCATCGCAACATACGGCACACCACGTCGTTTGGCTCTTATCGTGAAAGGTCTTGCTGATACATCTGCTGAAATCAGTGAACGTCATAAAGGCCCTTCTGCATCCATCGCATACGATGCTGACGGCAATGCTACAAAAGCAGCTATCGGCTTTGCACGTGGTAAAGGTCTTGATGTGGCAGATCTCGTTGTAGAAGACGGCTATATTTACGCTGAAACTAAAACGGCAGGCGTACCTGCAAAAGATATTGTTACAGACATGTTGCCACAATTGATTACAGGCCTTAACTTCCCTAAATCCATGCATTGGGGTAATTTAGATGCTAAGTTCGTACGTCCTGTACGTTGGCTTGTAGCATTACTTGATGAAGAAGTAATTCCTGTAGAATTTGCTACTGTAAAATCTGGTAATGTAACACGTGGTCATCGCTTCTTAGGTGCTGATGAAATCACTATTAAAAATGCAGCATCCTATGTAGACACATTAAAAGAAAACTTTGTTATGGTTGATCAAGACGCACGTCGTGAGTTGATTTCCAAACAATTACATGATATAGCAGCTTCTAAAAATGCATCCATCGTTTGGGATGATGATTTGTTAGAAGAAATCAACTATCTTGTTGAATGGCCTACAGCATTGTGTGGTGGCTTTGAAGAGTCCTACTTGGCACTTCCAGATGCAGCTATCATTACACCAATGAAAGACCATCAACGTTACTTCCCATTGGTTGACCAAGAGGGCAAATTATTGCCAATGTTCTTAACAGTTCGTAACGGCTCCGATCATTCTATTGAAGTGGTTAAAGCGGGTAATGAACGCGTATT
>OGKK01000669.1_pt1 | contig 11710 bp, 15 predicted proteins | sample 1572401 | NCBI WGS metagenome assembly OGKK01 (sample SAMEA2582155, study PRJEB24529) | metagenome | biome: Human gut stool | place: China | collected 2011 | reverse complement strand
TGAAAATAAGAATTTGTTAGCGGTAGCCGCACCCGACACGAAGTCGGGCACGGCAAGGCATTTACTAAAGCTCGTTGTCTTCACCTGTTCCGTTATCGGTGTTGCCAGAGTTTTCGCTGCCCTCACTGCCGGATGGAGTGTTGCCTTCAGAAGGAGTGCCGCCAGATGGAGTGTTGCCACCAGATGGAGTGTTGTCGCCGTCACCCTCATTCTTAGAGGAATTGGCCTTGTTCTTGGCAGCCTCCAAATCGACAGAACCCTTGCCAGTCTTCTCAGCCTTGAGGGTTGCAGACTGAGCACTGCGGCTAGCCACGGTCTCAAACTCAGCCTTGCTCAGCAAGTTCTCGAAGTCAACACCCGGAGTGAAAACGATGTTCACTGCCTTGATGTTGTTGGCGGTGAACTTCTCGCAGCTCTCAGCTCCATCGCTGGAGAGAGAAATCCAGAAGTCGCCAAGCTCATCGAGCTGCACCTTCTTACCCTCCAAGAGCATTTCCACCAAGCAGGTGCACATATCAGAGAGTACGCCCTTCACCTTACCTCGGGTGTAACCACCATGGTCGGCAATGTGCTGTACAAACTTTCTGAACGACAACACCTCGTTCACCTGAGCCTTTGCGTAAGCCAGAGATCCCTTCTCAGGATGAATAGGGTTTGGCAACATGTAAGTTGAATACTTAATCATAAATATGCCCATCGCCGGTATGGGACTTGGTATTTCCACATGCAGTCAATGCGTCCGGCAGAAGTTAAACTTTATTTCTGAACTGCGATGCAAAGGTACAACATTCAAGAGCCGAAAGCAAGGAAGAAAGTCGCATGAAAGTTTCTTCTTTCTTTCACCTTGAAATGCAACATCTTATGACAAATAAAAGAAAGCAATATGGACATCAACATAACAGGCAAACCCTGTGGCGCTCCATTCTTGCTATACCCGAGGTCGATGCTGTAGTCTATAAACCCGGAAAGCAGAAGAACACCACCTTCAACCGCAATCTCATTGCCAATATAATATATATAATGTATAGGGAGAATGTCATAGTTGAGCACAATGTCACGACGTTGACCAAAGCCTTGGAGCATGACAAGGATCATTCCGTACGCAGTCAGTTGGGCATACAGCCTACCGACAGTACCATAGCAGCCAAGGTGAGAGACCTGTTGGCAGTCTGATATCCCCCTGACCCTTAAATACTAATTATCATGGAAATAGATATCAATGGAGATCCTGGCACAGGCAATCATTTTGACGATGTGCATATACAGCAGGTGGGCAACTACAGTCCCAATGCAAAGCAGGCCATATTCAATACCATCCATCAGGATAAAGCAGAAAGTCGTCTGACCTGTTGGTTTCGCAAGTTGAATGACGAATTTGAGAAAGACAATAAACTGAAGAAGAAGTTCGACGACATCCGACGTTACAAGACCAAGCTCCCCCATACCATAGGTCTGGATCAGAAACTGAAGGATGGCGGATTCTCCGATAAAGCCATCGAGAAGGCACGACGCTTGAAACAGTATTTTGCCAAGAAATCAACTAAATTTCAATATTATGAATCAGCGCAGCGCATCGACAGCTACCTGTTTGCTAAGGTATGCAGCAGTTTCGATACATACGTGATGCCCCTCATCGAGCAGGCGACACCCCTTACCGATATCAAGCGGGCTGTCTATGAGCTGGTCATACTTCCTATCATGAATGAACTGAACGAAAATGGAGCAGCGGATGCCTGTCTCTGCTACAACGAGGACGACATCTATGGAATGCTATATTATCTGACAGGCAACTGTCATATCAATTGGACCGACTATGATGTATAATCCCGCTTTCGACCCCTTTAATGGCATCTATCGCATGCTGAATATTCTTCGTCATTTCGGAGTAGGCGAAATCATCGAGGTTGACCGTCTTCGTATTTACGATTTCTATCTTCTCTTTCCCTACAAGACCTATAAGATACGTTTTAAGCGGACGGAGGAAAACTTCAGAAAACGTCTGACCCAGTACGTTGAGAAAAAGGAGAACCCCTATAACACATCCTCCAATGATCGCCGGCTCTTCGAGCGTCTGCGACCCTATCAGATGATAGCACTCAGCCATTTGGCAAGCTATGGACTGATAAGTCCTTCTCAGCTTTTAGAGTATCGGGTCAAGATCATAGACTACGGCAAGATGCAGCAAGTATTGTCACAGTTGGAGATGATGCCAGCTGCCGAGAGCAACATCATATCATGGCTGTGCTATTGCTTTCGCGCCACACCCCTCAATGGAAATTATGGATTGAAATACCGCACCAAACTTTTAGAATCAAAATACGATGGCTGCTAATTTCTTTGTCAATCGACTTTATGTGCTTACCGAGACGGGCAACTTCGACTCCGACCTTTATGCAGCCAAGTTACGCCAGAAGGAGTTGGAGGTAGCCATTATCGATGCCAAGGCTTCCCTTCGTTCCCTCGAATCCTCCTTATCGCCTGAGATGCGGTCGGTGGAGCATATCAGCCAACTGATTGAATACAAGAATCAAGAGATAGGTAAAATATCCGAAGAAATCACCAAGAGGAGGCAAGGCGAGGAAATCAAAGAGCAGAAAAAAACTGAGACTGACAGACAAAAGGCAGAGGTTCGCCGTTTGAACCATGAGAGTGTGGCGGTGGAAGACGAGCTTGACTTGTTGGAGTATGAGATAGAGGACACCACGATGTTTATATCCGAGTTGGAAAGGAAGAAACAGGCATTGAAGCATTCCGTTAACACCCGAGAGATATTGGGTAGTTTGCGCTTGGAGTATTGTCCGGAATGTCTGTCACCATTGCCAGAGGACGTGCCGGATGGAACTTGCCGCCTTTGCAAATCGCCCATTGAGAACAATACTGGCATAGCGCAGGCGAAACGTCTCATCTCAGAGCTGACGTTCCAAATCAAGGAATCGGAGTTGATACTCCGCAATGACGAGGAAAAGAAGATGCATCTCAAGTCAAAGTTGCGTAGCTTACACTCCCAATACAAGACGGCACGGAAAGTGCTCGATGAGATGCTGGGAAATGTACGCAGCAGTATGGCAGAGGCGATAGAAGACCTTATCTATAAGAAAGGCTTGTTGCAGGGTGAGTTGAGTCAATTTTATACCTTGTTGGAGTTGGCAACGACATACGAGCAAAAAGTAGCAGAGCAAAAAGGCTTGGAAGTAGAACTTGTCAAGACCAAAAATCTGATACAAGCCAAGACCGTTTCGCCAAGTACAGTGTCTCGCGAATTCAACAACAAGAGCCTACGCAATGTGCGAAATGATTGACAAAAAAAGCCTCGAAAAACGAAATAGGCTTCGATAGTCAATGAAGCCTATTTCGTGGAGCAATGAAATAGGCTTCGTAAGCAGTTGAAGCCTATTGCGTCATTCTGGTAACTACTTAGCAGTAAGCAGTCACTTAGCTGGCTACTGTTACAGCTTGGGCATGAAGCAAAAACTCCACCAAAAATTTGGTAGTTTCACAGAAAACCCTTATATTTGCAGACAAAAAAGGAGATACAATTATGAATACAATAGCAATTGACAGCAATATATATAAAGGTGCAGAAAGTTATGCTAAATTACATAATATTAGTGTGACAGCTGCAATAGAAAAGGCGATTTCTTTGTTTTTGCAAAAGGTACAACCTAAGCAAAAGCTATTAGAAACTGCTGAGTTTAATGATGCTTTGTCTTATGTTAAAACATTAAAGGCAAAAGGTGGCAAGCCGATACCGGCAGATGAAAATAGCTTAGATGCGTTGGTTGATAAAAAATATGCATTATGAGAGTTTTTATAGATACGAATATCTTAATAGATTTCGTTGTAAATCGGGAGGGCTTTTCTGAAGATGCAGATAAACTCTTTGCCCTTGGAATAACAGGAGACATAAAGTTGATGACATCAGCTTTGTCTTATGTTACAGCCATGTATATAGCACACAAGTATGAGTATCAAGATGTAAAAGAAACTCTTCTGGCGGTGTCGAATTTTGTAGATGTTTTGGACTTGCAAGGCAATACGGTAATTGAAATGCTCTCTTCTGATTGGAAGGATTATGAAGATGCAACTCAAAATGCCACAGCTTTGCGAGCTGAGGGAGATTGTATTGTAACTCGTAACAAGAAGGATTTTACGAATTCTTCTTTACCCGTTTATACTCCTGCAGAGTTATTGAATATTTTAAACCAATAAAGGTGGCGTAGCTACTAATATGTTGAAGCTTGAACATTGGTCATGCGGTCATCCCATAGACCGATGCTGTCACATCCTGAATATTCCTCATTCGAGCGACGACAAGCGCAGAGCGATACTGCAATGAGGAACAAAATATAAAATCATGAAATCCTTTTATCAATCAAACCAGGAGCAACCTTTTTCTTAGGTAGCTCCCAGACCCTCGTCTATCATAAAGACAGCTGCTCTCCCTTATCACCCATCAGTAGCCGATGGCATTGTCAAGTTAACAGAGAAGAGCCTCAAGCTCTACACCGAGATTTCCAAGAACTGCCCCCTGAAACTCAGGAAAGACCGTCTTGTGGCAGAATGGGGTGAAGAAACAAAATAGGTTGATATCTTATAAATTGGTTGCGTAATGAAGATTTTCTCTTAATTCCTTGGTATTTACGGAAGAAAGTCGTATATTTGCAGCCGAAAAGATATAAAATAATAGGAGATAGGAATTATGATTAACGATAGAAAAGAAGCCATATTGTTTATTGCAAACAAACAACATGGTAGCAAAAAAGAATTGATCGGCGAGATTGGAGAAAAATTCTTCAATCAATTCTGTCGTATGGGCTTTATCAAGAAAGGCATTACAAAAGATAAGTTGGAACAAGTAAACTCTACTTGGCAAATAACCAAGCTTGGCAAGGAGCAGGAAAAATTCTATCGTGAGCCAACTCGTTTGGAACGACTAGATGGACAATGCTTTTATGCTTTAGGGGTATAAATGATGAAAGGTTATTGCGTTTTTTGGATTCCATCCATATATCATGTGGCACCAGTTCCCTTGTCAGAGAATACCTTTTTAGAAAAAGAAGATATTTCTGATGAAGTAGGATGCCAGTGCCATTTGTCATTGAAGTTAGATTCACAAGAAAACATTATCGTGATTCTCTCCTTGCGTGGAATTGATGTAGAATTTTCTTTGATGCATAAGGGGGCTAACGATAATGGCTTTATCCTCTATTCATTTGATGTGTCTGTTGCTGATACTGAATTGCTAATTAAGGCTTTGACAAACCCCATATATCATTATGTCAAGGGATTTTATCATGAACATAAGAATCATACGGATGACTGTGATTCCATTCTTGATGCTTATGTATGTACGGAGGAAAGCGACTCTCAGATTTCTTCTCCAGACAACAAACCTTTAATATTTTATTTGCGCCAATATGAAAAACGATTCCGAGACTTTACTGAACAATTGGAATTTGATGCATCCTATCTTATGAGTATTTTGGATTCACCAGATTATCGTGATGTCTTGTACAAGGAAAAGTTTGAAAGTTTTGATGCAAGATGTATAGATATCTTAGGGGAGGTTGTCTATTATCGTGCTTTATTGTATTCTCATAACAATGTTTCTTATCACAAAGCTCTTGGTGATAACCATACGCTACAGGCATGTGCATTTAATACAGACAATGCTATAAATAATATAAAGGTGATAAAGGAGCGCGTGGAAAATGTCTTTCAGGGCAGACGGGCTAATGCTACATTAGTTCATATCAAGATGGCTAATGACATGCTTGTTGCGGGAGATAAAATCTCGAAGTTAAGTGTGCGCTTGGGATGGCTTGGTGCTATTTTGGGAGTGCTAAGCTTATTACTTGGTATCATTTCTATATTATAAATGCTCAACTTCTTGAAGTCTTCTGTTCATATCAAGGCAAAGAGAGGATGGAAGTTATTTGAAATCCGTGAGATTCGTGTGAGCCTGATTAGATTTGCTTCCATGTTACTATGTTGAAAAAACAGACGAGGTGAAGGAGTTTGCTTCGCAATCCTTCACCCTACAAGATAACGCAAACGAGCGCAATGAAAGCAGTCTTGTGATATGACTTTGGGGCAGACTCGCTTATTGAATCTGCTTATGGAGCGAATCAGAGAAAGAGTCTCTTTGATTATCATATTGATGAGGGAGTCTTTGTGATTAATTCTACTGATAGTGAAAAGACTGAATACCGGAATAGTTAGAAATCTGATTCTCCATACTCAGGTTTAAAACAGTAGGTAAAGATTCGTAGTACAGATGGAAATTACTGCTATAGTGAAACTACGATGGTAGATTTTATTGTTTAAACAAATTTTCAATAACTATAAAAAATAGCTTATGCCAGAACAGACGCAACAAAGGCTTAAGTCTCTTACTATTAAAGGGCTGAGACGATTAAAGAACTTGAATATATCTTTTGAGAACAAAGATGTTACAGGTGTTTTCGGTGTAAATGGATGTGGAAAGACAACCTTGTTGTATGCACTTCTATGTCTTTATAACCAAAAGAATCCTGCAGCTCAGTTTAATTTTGGAAATTTCTTCAAAAAGTGTTTCCCTACAGAATTTGATGAAACTGAAATTATAGCTGATATTAGTTATCGAATTGGTAGAGACGTTCATGATACTAGTGTGACCTATAAAAAATCAGCAGGTACTGATCGATGGGCACCCAAAACATCAAGAAGACCAGAAAGGAAGGTATATTTCTTGGGTATATCTTCAAGTGTTCCTTCTATAGAAAATGAAAGAGAAACAACTGTAAATTATAGATTCGATGGCGACAATGATTTAGACGACGGAATCTTAGGCTTAGCTAGACGCATTCTCGGTATTCAATACACCCAGATTTCAAGAACAAGAAGAAATAACAAGGATTACTATCATGCAACAGTGCAAGATGGAGCAAATTACTTTTCAATATCTATGGGTGCAGGCGAACAGCGAGTCCTTCGCTTGTTAGAAGTTATAGAGAAAGTAGAATCCTATTCCTTAGTTGTAATAGATGAAATTGACTTAACTTTACATAATGCAGCATTGGCGAGATTAATTGATTATTTGGTTGAGAAAGGAAGAAGTCGGCATATTCAATTTATATTTTCATCACATTGTGAGGCTTTGACAAAACGTAAGGATATAAATGTCAGACATTTGCTTCAAACACCAGAAAAGACTTTGTGTTTTAATGAGAGTAATCCTGAATGTTTGGAAAGTATGACAGGTGTCATATCGCGTCCTATTGAAATTTATGTTGAGGATATTTTAGCTAAAACAATTGTATCACAAGTAGCAAAAGAATTAGGAATTTCCAAGCGAGTAATCATTAAGCAATATGGTTCTTGCACTAATGCCTTTGTTGCAAGTTGTGGAATGCATATGTTGGGGCAGTCTTTAGAGCATAAGCTGTTTGTTCTTGATGGAGATACATTTCGTACAGAAGAAGAACGCAAAAACCAGTTGAAGAAATATTATTCTGGCACAGAACCGGATAAAGAACAAAAGCGTAATGAGGTATTATTGCATATTTCTCAATTTGATTTGCCTGATGGAGAGCAGCCTGAAATGTATATAAATCATGTGTTAATTAATGATGTTGAAAATCAAAATGCAGAAATTGTTGCATTAGCAAGAAGCATTATAGAGCCAGATGAGCCTCACAAATATCTGGATGAAATAATAGATGGACTTGGAGACGAAGAAAATATTGGATTATATAAGATTATAGAAGAACTTGCCAAACATCCTGAATGGAGTTCTTATACTGCATCTATTCGCTATTGGTTAATGAACGAAAAAACTAATTTAGACTTATAATAAATATCAGATTAAACTTCAGATAATAACAAGTGATTAGTGAGCTACAATACAACGAATTACTGAAAGCCTATACCAAGGAGGCTTTAGCAAGCATGACAAAGGTTGATATACGCAGTAGGTTTCCCTGAACCTTACGCCAGTATGTATTGCTAGCAGTTTGATAATTTCAAGACCGTTGCAGACTTCTTTGAATTTGCAGCAAAGTTAATGAGAAGATAATAACATGTTTAACTTGTCTTTGCTTTCCTCTGATTCATATAAAATATGTCTTAAGATTAGGCATAAAAAGCACCGTATCAAGGCGGTCCCATCCCGCACAATATGGCGAAGACCTTTGATGGTCCGCCAACCTTAGAGCGTAGCGGTTTCGAGCACCGAGTAGGGCGGTTTTCCTCTTCTTCCCTGAGGGGAGAAGACCGAGATGAGAGGTGGAGCCTTCCTTAACGGTAAGGAAGGACGGGTAGGTTTTCGAAAGATGACCAGTGCAGAGCGATACTGCAATGAGGAACAAAGAGATTGCTAAAATAAAAATGATTACGTAATGAAGAATTTCTCTTAATTCCTTGGTGTTTACGTCAGAAAGTAGTATCTTTGCAGCAGTCTTTATTATAGGAGGTTATACAATGATTGAGATAAAAGAAACATTAGTTATTAAAAGCGATTCCCCAAAGGTAGCAGAGTGGGTGAAACGTATGAAGGCATATAAGGCAGCTCAGCTGCAAGATATGGCAAAACGAGGATGCGAGGTTTGTGAAATAGCTATGTAATGGATGCATTTGAATATAGATTTACAAGCAAAACGGGTGATATATATATCGTGCGAATTCTGAATGATGGAGCGAGATTTTTGTCATCCGAAATAATTTCCGCCTTAGAAAAGTCTGATGTTGAGGTATGGGGAATATATCTCAACAGAGTAGGTAGTTATAAACATGTGACAGGGATTCGGGATTTATCACTTATCTCTAATCAAATTTATAGCTTCTTCAGGTCTCATGACAATGCGATATTGTATTATGTATGCGATGATATAGCCGATGTTCCGATGAATGCTCGCAAAAAGGCAGAAGGCTTTTCGGTACAGTATTATCGTAACAGACTTTTTACAAGTTTGTTTCATAAGCTTCAAGGGTTATTAGATATGAATGTTGTTGATTTACCAATTTGCATTGATGCTTGTGGTAACGATATGTATATTCATATAATGGTACGCGAAGAACAATTGGATGTTGCTAAGAGAATCAAGCAAGACGTGCTTGATGGTTTTAGCAAATAGAGTATTGCTCTTTAGTTCCATTTTGGAACATATGGTCAATGGCGGTCATAAGATTTCTGCCATAACCCTGATGGGCACCTCTCCCGAGGCACTTTTAGTTAAACCTGTTTAAAAATCAGAAAAGTCAAATTTCTTAAAGTACTCAGTATCCCCAGTAAACACTGGGGATGGAGTTGTATTGCCATAGGGGTTGGATGCTTACCTGTATTCTTGTAATATTATCAATATATGAATAGTTCAGAATATCTTGAGTTGTCACTTGGTGTAGATGATAGTTCTTTACCTATTGCGGATGTAATTTCATTATTGGATGGTGTCCAGTGTATTGCAGTTTCATTAAACAAGTCTCTTAATAAAGTTTACACCTGTGGATTTGATGAAGTGACTGTTGAAGTCATTGGATTTGAACATGGTAGTTTAAAAATACCATTATGTATTAAAAAAGTATGTTCGCAATTTGTTTCTCCGATAGGAAAAGAAGTGATTGCCGGTTTAATTCTGTGGTATTTAACGACTAATGGTGATATTTTTAAAATACGAACTCATCAAGAGGAAGTAAATATTGAGCGTACTGAAATTGCTAGAAGTCGAGCTGTTCGTGATTCCGTTAATAAAATAGCTTCTACAGTAATCAATTCCGATAAGATTACTAATCTGTCCTTGAAGTACAAGGATGATAATAATCAAGAAGTTTCAGTTACAGTAGATAAACACCAATTGTCACAAGCTATTGCTCCTGATGATGATGTTACGGATTATACTAATGTGCCTAATGTCGTGTTGCAGATTGTTTCTCCAACTCTTGAAGCAAAGTCTGTTCAATGGAAAGTGCGTTATGAAGGTAAAGTAAGGGCGATGAAGATGAATGATTTGGGCTTTCTCGCATTAGTGGATAGTCGTGATATCGCATTTAGTAAAGGTGATATTCTGAGATGTGACATTCAGATAATTGATACAGAAAATGCGGATGGAAGTATTAAGAGAAAATACGTTATAACAAGAGTTCATAGCTTTCCTCATTATCGTAGATTGAATAATGTAGAAGAAGGACAAATTTTCGGAGAATAAAAAAGTTGTAACCAATGGTTGTGAGCATTTATCTGCTTACTGCCTTAAAGTTGACAATATCCATTATGTGTGAACCCAGAGACCACAAAAGTGTTGAGAGCCTGGAGCTGTCGCTTGATCGGGTCAATGCCTGGATAAGCAATTGTGACCAAAAGGCAGGATTGCTATTAGCGACCATAGGGATAGTTCTAGCGATACTATTTGCTACAGATTTTGTTGATGTTGTGAAGAGTAGTATTATAGAACCATTTATGCTGTATCTTAAAGAGCCAAAAAAATATGAATTCTGCTGTAGTCGTTTTTTCTTTTCAATTTCTTTGTTATTTTCCATATTAACCTGTATGATAAGTTCTGTATATGCGTTGCGTACGATATCTGCAGAACTGAATGCTAAAGAAATTTTAAAACTCAATCCTTCATTGTTAAGTGATTCGTATCTTTTCTTTCAAACAATATCAGGTAAAAGTTATGAGGACTTCTCAGAATTTGAAGGTGTTGAATATCAAAAAGATTTAATGAGTCAGATATATATTAACTCTTCAATTTGTTCGAAGAAGTTTGGCTTTTATAAGGTAGCTTTAAGATATTTTTATGCTGTAGTTTTAAATATAGCAGTAATGTATATATTGTACTTGTTTATATAATTATGGAATCAACAAACAAAAATTACGACTTCGGTGCATCTTTAACTCGAATAGATGAGATTTTAGATGCATCTAATGATTCTTTTGAGGAATCAGACTCTATTGTTGATAGATCAAAACTGACATATACTAATGGCTTTTATGTAAAAGCAACAGCTTTATTTGTTGATATAAGAGACAGTAGTAATATGACTGATGCCCATAAGCGTCCTGTATTAGCTAAGATATATCGAAGTTTTATCTCAGAAATGGTCGCATTGATGAATGGACATCCAACTTGTAAGGAAGTTAACATAAATGGGGATTGTGTATGGTGCGTTTGCGACACAAAGTGTAAGACTGATATTGATGGAGTCTTTGCTTTGGCGGCTCAGGCATGTAGCCTTGTTGATATTTTGAATTTCAAATTAAAGAAGCGAGGTTATCAGACTTATGAAGTTGGGGTTGGTTTGGACTATGGTAGAGCATTGATGATAAAAGCAGGCAATAAGGGATCTGGTCTGAATGATGTGGTATGGATGGGTGATGTTGTAAATCAAGCCTGTCATCTGTGTAATGAGGCAAATAGTGGTTATTTTGATAAAAGAGTTTTTCTCTCAAATGTCATATATGATAATCTCAATGATAAAAATAAGAACCTTTGTAGCAAAGACGGGGGTAGAAATATTTATCAGGCAGATGTGATAAACATCGGAATGAGTGATTGGTTGAAAAGACAATGAGAGAGTCGGAGATAATTGGTAGACAAATAATTACAGGACGCGCATTTGTTCTAGCAGAAAGTTATCCCCAGGTGGTCCCATCCCGCACAATATGGCGAGACCTTTGATTGGTCCGCCAACCTTATAGCGTAGCGGTTCTGAGCACCGGAGGGCGGTTACATCC
>OGKK01000665.1_pt1 | contig 11842 bp, 10 predicted proteins | sample 1572401 | NCBI WGS metagenome assembly OGKK01 (sample SAMEA2582155, study PRJEB24529) | metagenome | biome: Human gut stool | place: China | collected 2011 | reverse complement strand
CAAGGAACCAATATTTCATGATGAGCGCCCCTGCCAATACTTCGGCAGCCAATGTAATAGCCCAGTTAAACCAGTAGTTCCAACCTAAGGCAAAACCAAAGGCAGGGTCTACATAGCGTTTTGCATAAGTACCGAAGGAACCTGGAATCGGCAAGTACGTCGCCATTTCCCCAAGGGATGTCATGAGGAAATATACCATGATACCGATGAGGCCATAGGCCACAAGAGCACCACCAGGACCAGCGGTACTTACCACTTCGCCACCGGCTACGAATAAGCCTGTACCGATGGCACCACCCAAGGCGATCATATTCATATGACGCGCTTTGAGGGATCGTTTTAAATGTTTTTGAGTATTAGAAGTATACTCTACGTTAGTATTCTGATTATCTGCCATGGGTCACCTCTTACAAATCTAGATTGCGCACATATTTTGCGTTATCTTCAATAAATTTACGTCGAGGTTCAACCTTGTCGCCCATGAGCACCGTAAAGATTTTATCAGCTTCGATAGAATCCTCTAAGCTAACTTGTAAAATCGTACGATTTTCAGGGTTCATTGTAGTTTCCCATAATTGCTCAGGGTTCATTTCACCTAAACCTTTGTAACGTTGAATTGTAATTCCATCACGGCCTACTTCATCAAGCTTAGCTGTAAGCTCTGCATCAGAGTATACATACCAGTGGGATTTACCCTTCTTGATTTGGTACAACGGTGGTTGAGCAATGTAGATATGACCTTCCTCTACCAATGGTTTCATATAACGGTAGAAGAATGTTAATAACAAGGTACGGATATGAGCGCCGTCTACGTCCGCATCTGTCATGATGATAATCTTGTTGTAACGGGATTTTGTAATATCGAACTCTTCCCCAATACCAGTACCGAATGCGGTAATCATGGAGCGAATTTCGTTATTAGCTAAAATCTTATCAAGGCGTGCCTTTTCTACGTTAAGGATCTTACCACGCAATGGCAAAATCGCTTGGTAACGACGGTCGCGACCTTGTTTTGCAGAACCGCCCGCAGAATCACCTTCGACTAAATAAATTTCTGTCATAGATGTATCTTTTTCGGAGCAATCTGCCAATTTACCAGGAAGGCTAGATACTTCCAACGCATTTTTACGGCGTGTTAAGTCGCGGGCCTTACGAGCAGCCTCGCGAGCACGACTTGCCATCGTTGCTTTTTCGATGATTTTCTTCGCATCTTGTGGATGTTCTTCAAAGAATGTTTTAAGACCTTCAGATACGATAACATCGGTAATACCTTTAACTTCGCTATTGCCAAGTTTCGTTTTAGTTTGACCTTCGAACTGAGGTTCTAATACTTTCACAGACACAACCGCTGTCAAACCTTCACGTACATCCTCGCCGGAAAGATTGCTTTCATTTTCCTTGATCAAACCGGATTTACGGCCATAATCATTGAGGGTACGCGTCAAGGCAGCACGGAAACCGGATAGATGAGTACCACCGTCAACAGTGTTGATGTTGTTTACGAAGGACAACAAGTTTTCGCTGTAACTATCGTTGTATTGCAACGCCACGTCTACCACAACGTCATCCTTTGTATTTTCGATGTCTATAACAGTTGGGTTAACAACTTCTTTGTTTTCGTTCAAGAATGTAATGAAAGAACTTAAACCACCTTCGTAATGGAAGCTTTCAATGCGAGGTTCCTCTTGGCGCAAATCGCTCAATGTAATACGAAGGCCTTTGTTAAGGAACGCCAATTCTTGCAAGCGAATTTTCAATGTATCGAAATTGAACACCGTCGTTTCAAAGATTTCAGAATCTGGTTTGAAAATAACAGTCGTACCAGTACCTTCCGCCTTGCCGATTTCGTGCAATTCGGATGTTTTATGACCGCGCGCAAAATCGATTTCTTGAATGATGCCATTTTGAGATACTTGAACCTTAGTCCATTCACTCAATGCATTTACTACGGAAATACCTACGCCGTGAAGGCCACCAGAAACCTTGTAGCCGCCACCGCCGAATTTACCGCCAGCATGCAATTTTGTTAATACTAACTCAACCGCAGACATACCAGATTCATGCATCCCTGTAGGAATACCACGACCATCATCGACAACAGTGATGCTGTTATCTTCATTAATGGATACTTCGATATGTGTAGCGTAACCTGCAAGCGCTTCGTCTACAGAGTTATCTACTACTTCATAAACGAGGTGATGTAAACCGCGAATGGACGTACTACCAATGTACATACCAGGGCGTTTACGTACCGCGTCAAGACCCTCAAGAACCTGTATATTCTGAGCGCCATAATTTTCTTCAGGCATGAAACAAACTCCTCCTAACAATCTATCACACTGTACTGGATTGAAATTTGGTACAACACATGTACAGAATAAATCTTATCTCTTTATTATACTATAAAACTCATCAATTCGTCTCATTAAAGTCTTAATGCTAATACCAGATCCATAAACGCAATCATCAGTGACTACATAGGTCTTGATTTGCTCCTCTGGTACCATGGCGATATACTCTAGCGTTTCATAGTGATGAATAGGACTTTTATGGGACTTTCCGCCCTTGGCGTGCACCATGGTAATGATGGATTCAATAGGCACGGAAACGGTATCCCCAATATGAACGTACATAGGAATGCCCCCTCTACTTTTCTAATGTCCCATTAAGGGCATCAATTTTGCGCTGTTCTTCTTCAGCAAGGAACTTAGACCGATATTTATTGCACAAATTGATAACGTGTTGATCTGTTAGCTCATCAGGCTTCTTATGGGTGATGAGCATGGCCACCATAAACATATGACGGCGATTGATGGATCCTTTATAAATCTTATCCAGGTAAAAGTATATGGATTCCCGCATCGCTTCTGCAAAGTCTGGGAAGGTACATTGTATGAATTGCTGACAATCACTATATTTAAAGTACGGATACTTTCTAATAACCGACTTAATGTCCTTAATATGTTTTCGATGCAATTCATATTCACAGGTCGGACATATATCCCGTTTAGATTGCATATGCATGCCACATCGACTACAACGATGATATCCATGCTGCTCTAAATAAATTTCACGCTTTCGTGCCGTTATTTGTACTTTTCTGAAAGCAGCTCGTAATTCTTCGTTATCCGTCTGTTCTAAGGACTTATCAATGGCTTCTACGTCTTCTTTTGAGAGCACGATGTCTGCAAAATTAATCTTTTTAGATTCCCCTATTTTGTCAGGAAGAGATATAGACGTATTGGTGTCTGCTTTCACATAGCTCTGACGTTTCATAATAAAGCGAATATCGGTGATGACCTCTTGGCGGTAATACTTATTAATCGCCTCGATGATACGTCGTTTTTGCATCTGTAGTTCCTGCATCCACATGGAATTATCTGCGCTAATAACCATATCTGGAGGCTTGATAGACACAATTTTTGTATGCTCCGCAATGACATCGCCCACTACATCACGCCACTTGTGAACGAGGGTATTTAATTTATATTGTTCCAGTAAATTCAGTTTTGATAAGGCCTTTGGTAAACAAAGATCAAGGCTGTCCATACTGAACCTTTCCCCCTTCACAAGAAATAAATTGAACCGATTTCAAATCTTTAAAATCATGAATGTCTGTAGTAGTAATAAATGTTTGAATACGTTTATGAATAAACTGCAATAAATTCGCTCGTCTCGACTCATCAAGTTCGCTCAATACATCGTCTAGTAGCAGAACTGGATATTCCCCAACCTCGGACTTAATAAACTCAAGCTCACTCAGCTTTAAGGATAATACAGCAGTTCGTTGCTGCCCTTGGGATCCAAATTTCTTTAAATCCATCGCATCAGAGAAAAATCTAAGATCATCGCGATGAGGACCTACGCTGGTCGTTAATCGATGACGATCCTGGGGCAACGCTGCTTTAATGCGCTCGTAAAAGCCTTCCTTTGTATATTCTAAGGATCCGTTGTCCATGTAAGGCTGTTCATAACCGATGGTTAAATTCTCGAGACCACCCGTCAATTTACGATTCATCAAATCTATAAGAAGGTTAATTTTCTTCAAGCTCTCTAACCGTTTCTTTACGATAAAGCTCGCCATATCGGCTAATTGTAAATCCCATTCTTCAAGAGGTATGTTTTGCTTCCCTCTATATTCTTTAAGGATTGCATTGCGCTGCTGTAATAATCGATTATACTGCATCAACTGATGATAGTACGTAGCGCTAGTCTGAGAAATTTCCATATCGAGGAAACGTCTACGACCCGACGGAGTCCCCTTGATGAGTTGTAAATCTTCAGGACAGAAGATAACTGTATTTAATGTACCAATCAGTTCTTTTTGAGATATTTTAGTATCATTTAATCGAATATCCTTAGGGCCTTGGCGGAATAACTTAATATTTACCTTTTGAGGTGTATCCTTTTTCTCGAACTTAACGACAATGCCTGCTTCCTCAGCATTGAACATGAGCATATCCGATGTATCGTTGGTCCGATGACTTTTACCAATGGTACCCACATAAATGGATTCGAGGATATTCGTCTTACCAGCCCCATTGGTACCATGCAAAACGATAATCTCCGGGTTGAACTGAATCGTTACATCCTTGTAATTACGAAACTGGAATAATTGCAGTGAGTCAATTCTCACCGATTATACCTCCTCTTGAGTAATTACGAGATCTACATCGAGACCTTCGCAAGAAATAACATCCCCAACACGGCATTTCTTGCGCTTTTCTGTGACAACTTGACCATTCAAAGTAAGGATGCCTTCATCGATAAAGGATTTAATTTGACCACCCGTTTCAATAATGCCTTCTAACTTCAACAACTGATCAATTTGAATGTACTCCGTATGAATGGGTACCTGCTGTTGCTCTTTCATAACGTCCTCCTATAGTGGACAATTTATAACTATATGGGAATTAGGTAACGATGACTTTTAATCATCATTACCTAATAAAGATATGTATATTAATTCAGTAAAAGTTATGCATTCGTACGAACTGGTGTTACTACGTATGTATAATTCGGATTATTGTCTTGACGAATGACAACTGGACCATTTTGTTTTAAGAACAAGTGGATGTTGTCGCCTGTGCTATGGCGCAAGATATCAGAGATGTAGCGGCCGTTAAAGGAGATTGTGAAAGGTGTACCTTTAAATTCAACAGCTACGTCTTCTTTTGCCATACCGATTTCAGTATTTTGAGTAGACAATGTTACATTACTTTCAGCCCAATCATAACGAATTACGTTATAGCTGATATCTTTAGCCAATAAGGATACGCGGTCAACGGCACCAGCGAATTCGCGGCGATCGATAACAGCGCTAGAGTCGAATTGGGAAGGAATAACCTTTTCATATTCAGGATATGTGCCTTCGATCAAACGAGAAATAATGTAAATAGATTCAAAGTTGAACACGATTTGTGTGCGATTCCAAATGATGTTGATCATTGCTGGATTATCTGTTGGTAATAAACGAGATACTTCAGCCAACGTTTTTGTAGGAATGATAGCGCGCATTGGCGTAGTTGCTGGTTCATCAATGGTAATTTTCTTAACAGCCATGCGGTGTGTATCAGTAGCAACCATAGTGACTTCATTTTCTTTAATTTCAAGAAGAGCACCAGTAAATACAGGGCGGTCTTCATCTGTTGCAGCTGCGTAGTTTGTTAAATCGATGAGTTCTTTCATAGCAAAGCTATCGATGTTTACATGATCTTGGTCGTGAATTTGTTCTACCAAGGAGAAATCATCTGGATGTAATGTAACGAGGTTGAATTCGGAAGAACCAGATGTGATTGTTAAAGAATTACCATCTTCTGGTTTGTAAAGCTCGATTGTATCGCCAGGTAATTTGCGAATTAATTCTTGGAAATAGCGAGAACCTACTACTAATGTGCCAGGTTCTTTAATGTCGCCGTCGATGGTTAAACGAATACCGAGTTCAAAGTCATTACCTTGCAATTCTACTTGACCATTTTTTGTTGTCATGTAGATAGCGCCTGGTAAGTTTGAACTTGTTTTATTTTGAGATACTTTTTGCAATACGTTGATTGCTTTTTGGAGATTTGCTTTTGGGAATGTAATATGCATTTATAACTCCTTTAAGATGTATATATTGATTGCTAATAATTTATTATTTTTATTTGTAGATATTACTTTGCTTCACATTATATTTTCTATTTGTTTGTATTTACGATTTACATATAGTGTAGAAGCACTAATAATTACTGTCTTGTTTGTAATATTCTATGTTTGCTATCGTAGATGCTCTATAGATATTCTGCGATAGATCTGTTTCTACTGGTTTTTTGATTGTTTGTTAGTTTTAGTAGTAGTAATAGTAGGGGCCTGTTCATATGTGTAAAAGTGAATTGGCGCTACTAACTGTGCGATTTCTCGGTTGTGTATAACTATGTTGATAGTTTGTAACCACTTATCCACATACTCACAGCGAAGTACGGTTTTTAGGATATCCACAAAGTTACGCACAATATATCCACAGAGTTATCCACAGGTTGTTAATTTCTGTTTAATTTCAGAAATCATGTTCTTAGTTTCTTCGTTTCGTTCAATTTCCTTCGTGATTTTATCGTACGCATGGAGAATTGTTGTATGGTCACGAGAGAACGCAGCTGCGATTTGCGGATAACTTTCATTGATCATATCGCGGCATAGATACATGGCCACTTGCCGTGGGAATGCGAACTGTGCTTTACGCTTCTTGCCGAGCAAGTCTTGCTTTTTAATATTGAAATAAGAACTTACAAAATTCTGAATACTTTCAATAGTCACCATGTTAACCTCTTCTGTGTGAACGAGGCCAGCCAAGGCTTGTTTAGTGTATTCTAGGTCGATAGATTCTAGACGTTGATCGATGGATGCGGTACCGATTAATTTGGTGAAAGCACCTTGCAATACGCGGACGTTTTCGCTGAATTGAAGTGCCACGTAGTTGATGGAGTCGTTATCGATGCGGATAATGCGGTTTTTCTTATATTCTCTTTCGAGTAAGGATCTAAAGATAGCAATGCGCGTTTCTAAATCTGGATTTTCCATTGTTGCAATGTAGCCAGCTTGGAAACGAGAACGGAGACGGTCTTCAAATTGCTCCATATCGTTTGGCATTGTATCAGAGGTAAGTACGATTTGTTTGTTGTTATTTAATAACTCATTGAACGTATTAAATAGCTCAGTTTTCGTACTTTCACGACTTTCAAGAAACTGAATATCATCAATCATGAGCACGTCGATATTGCGGAACGTGTTGCGGAATAATTTACCTTGGTTACGCTGCAATGTTTCTACGAAAATGTTCATAAAGTTTTCGCTCGTAATGGACATAACCTTCATGTGTGGATGATTTTCCTTGATGGCATTGCCGATGGCGTGCATCAAATGCGTTTTACCGAGACCTGAAGGACCGTAGATAAAGAGCGGATTATAGTCACCACCAGGATATTCGGCTACATTTTGAGCAGCCCCAAATGGAATGCGGTTCGCGTTGCCTGTTACGTAATTATCGAAGCGGTACGCTGGATTAAGGTTAGATAAGGATAAATCTACAGGTACATTATCTGATTGTAATGTAGGTGTTGTAGTTTCAACTGTTTTACTAGGCGCTACCATTGGCTCATCTGGGATTTCCACAGGCGCTGGAGCGCGATCGATATAGACAGGCTCTTGATAAATTGGTTTATAGAACTCCTCTTGATGCGTTTTCTCCTCTACTACTGGAGGTAATGGCATCGGCGGAGCCACTACAGGTGCATCATCGATGAGACTTTCATCAACAAAGGTAGTATCTACACTTTCTTGATTGAAATCGAATAACACCATATCCCGATGGGAACCGATAACCGTAGTGATAGCATCCTGTAAAGCCTTGCTAATTTGCGGCTGCTGATCGATTAAGTTTTTAACAAATGTTTGCATGACCCCAATATGGATCGAATGACTGTCGAGAGACATGGGAATCAACGATGACGTGACGCGCAAGTACAACGCGTCAGGCAAATGTTGCATGTTCTTTTTCGCCTCTTGCAATATATGTTCCCATATATTATTCAAATCAAATGACTGCATGACGTGCCTCTTGTGTATAACTATTGCGATAAATGTGTATAACTTTAGGAATAATGTGTATAACTATTGTGAAAGCTGTGGAAAAACCTGTTATTCCTGTGAATAACCTGTGCACAACCTGTGAATAAGTGAAAATAAAATTCTCTTCTAACCAGATAATAACTGACTTTATAGATTACACAGGTCAAAAGAGAAAAAATGTGGATAACCTTAAAAGTTATCCAACAAAAACTTATAAAAATATATACTTTTTCCTAATTTCAGTTATGATTGTACCAAAAAATCACTAGTTTGTCATTTATTCTGTGGATAACTTTTGGTTATCTGAAGGAGAAGTGTTAATAACTCAGTTATTATCTCATCTTTTGTTCATCAATTACTTTTGGGGGAGGAATGAATGGAATTACAATTTGTATATGAACTATTTTTAACTAAGTAACGATGATCTATAAATCTAATTTTTATCCACTTATATTTATCTTTGTTTCTAGATTACTTTTAGGAAGGAATTGATACTAATTTTCTCGCTCCATTCTGACGCAAGTCGCTTAAAAATTAGTATCAATCCCCTTTCTAACAAAGATAGATAACTTTGTTAATAAATAATAACTATGGAAAAGTAATCTAGAAACTATCTAATCATCGTTACTAAACAATAAAATCCTGTTCATAAAACAAATTGTAATTTCATATGGCGTAAAGGGAAAAGGGATAAAACCACATCTATTCCTCCCCTCTTTCAAATAGAGATCAAAACGTAATTTGCTCAATTATAAAAGATTAGAATTGTGAGTTCTTGTTTTGTTATAAATTGATGTTACGTTTACATCGTGTAGTGGTGTGTAAGTTGACATTAGGATTTACTTAGGGAGGGAATATAGGGTCCTTTTGAGCGACTTTACGCGTCGTATGGAGCGATGAAGGAGCCCTATATTCCTCCCCCTGGAAACGTAACATCAATTACAGGATAAAATGTGTAGTAGAATTATTTTCAGAAATACAAGAACTCACAGCAGAACCCCTTTATTATATTGACAAATTTACGTTTTACCTCTATAATTACCCTGTTATGGTATAAGTAAAACAATACAGAATGACGAGGAGGTGTTTTACTAATGAAACGTACTTACCAACCAAATACTCTTTGGAGAAAACGTACCCATGGTTTCCGTGAACGCATGAAAACTATCGGTGGCCGTCTCGTATTAAAAAGAAGACGTGCTAAAGGCAGAAAACGCTTATCTGCATAATATAATGGCTCAGCAAGAGCTTTCAGAAAACTTGGCGCTCTTGCCAAGTTTTTCTATTCTATAGGACTCGGACGATACAATGGATTACCGCTTAGATAAAACGAGACGTATTATAAACAATAATGAATATCGCCTTGTGTATAAGCATGGTAAGTACGAGGTAGGACGCCTATGTGTGTTATATCGTATGCCTGTAGCGAAGCAAAAGACTCGCATCGGATTTGTGACGGGTAAAAAGGTGGGTTGTGCGGTTGAACGCAATCGAGCACGTCGCCTTATGAAAGAGGTGTATCGCCTCAATCAGCATCAAATTCGCGAAGGGTATCATATTGTTATCGTTGGACGTGGCCCTCTGAAGGACGCAACCTATGAACGAGCGGAAAAGGAAATACTGTACTTATTGCGTAAAAGCAAGCTCTTAGTATAATCCTATATAGGACCACAAGCATGGACAGCGCTATGCTTTGGTCCTATTCGCGTATTATGAGGTATATGGATTTGGTGGAAATGTCTTAGATACATACGCTAATCCAATCATGGTGAATTCTATGAAAAATACATGTATAACTGTATTAAATTGTATAAAACGAGGGATTACCTTTGTTTTATGGCTCGTTATTCGCTTCTATCAGATTGCCATTTCCCCTCTCAAACCGGGATGTTGCCGATATTATCCCACTTGTTCCGCATATACTCTGCAGGCCATTGAAAAATATGGGCCTTTGAAAGGTAGCTGGCTTGGGCTAAAACGCATTTTGCGTTGTCATCCATTCCACAAGGGCGGGTATGATCCCGTTCCTTAATTTGGTATTGGTGAAAGATAAGACTAGTACAACTTTCACAATTGACATTAGTTTGAGTGAGCACAGTTTTGGAAATACCTGAGCATCTGTATGGATGAAATTTAGACCATACCATAACGATATATGGATGCGCGAAGGAACCCAATTTCGACCTGCACTCGAAGGAGAAACAATGGAAATTTTTAACTATTTAGTTGAATTTATGCGCACACTTGTGACATATGCTTTCAACTTCACTGACATGGTCGGCTTCCCAAGCTATGGGGTGGCTATTATCATCATTACTGTCATTATTAAAGCGATTTTAGCGCCGTTGACAGTAAAACAAATTAAATCTATGAAAGCAATGCAAGAGTTACAACCTCGCATGAAAGAGCTTCAAGAAAAATACAAAAACGACCCTCAACGTTTACAAGCTGAGATGGGCGCTATGTACAAAGAAATGGGCGTAAACCCATTGGCTGGCTGCTTGCCTTTATTGGTGCAAATGCCGTTCTTGATTGCTATTTTCTACGCATTGCAAGGATATCCTTACAATCCTGAATTCGAACATTTCTTATGGCTTCCTAGCCTTGGCGAAGCAGATCCATACTACATCTTGCCAGTATTGAGTGCTTTGTCCACATGGCTTATGTCCCGACAAACTGGTATGGGTGCTAGTGGTGCCGCTGCACAACAACAAAAGATTATGCAAATCTTTATGCCATTGTTCATCGGTTACATTTCCTTGAACTTCCCATCTGGTCTTGTTATTTACTGGATTGTATCCAATGTGTTCCAATTGGTGCAACAACATTTCATTTACAAAGGCTTAGAAGCTAATAAATAGGAGGCACTATGGAATTTATCGATGTATCTGCTAAAACGATTGAAGATGCCATCGCTAAAGGGGTTGCAGAACTTTCTATAGATGGCCGTGAATTGGTAGAAACAAAGGTTATTGAACAACCTTCTAATGGTTTTTTAGGTATTGGCCGTAAACCAGCTGTGGTTCGTTTGTTCTATACAACGGTAGCAGCTACGGCTACGGAAGAAGAAAAAGAAGTCATCGCTGAGACTTCTGATGCTGTGTCGGATGTGCCTGTTGCGACTGATGAACGCGATGTGGCTGAATCTGTTGATGATTCACCGGTATCTGTGAAAGCTAAACAAGAGCTTTCAAAAGAAACACAACAAATCATCGCTGAAAAAGGTAAGGAATTCCTTGAAAAGATGTTTGCTCAAATGGGCCTTATCGTGATGATTGAAAAGATGTTTACCGTTGATAAAATCACATTCCAAGTACATGGTGAAGACCTTGGTATCTTGATTGGTAAACACGGTCAAACCCTTGATGCTATCCAATATTTAACGAATTTGGTGGCTCACAAAGAGGTGTCTGGCCATTGTCACATCGTGGTGGATGTGGAAAATTACCGTGCTCGTCGTGAAGAAACGTTGATCAATCTTGCAAAACGCCTTGCATCTAAGGTAAAACGTAACCGTCAAAAGGTTTCCTTGGAACCTATGAATGCATTTGAACGCAAAATCATTCATACGGCGTTGCATGATGATAAACATATCGTCACAGAATCCGCTGGTGATGAACCATTCCGCCATATCGTGATCTCTTACAAAAAATAAAAGTGTTTGGTGGCGATAGCATTCTGATAACCTCCACCGGCCGGGTCTGACTCCGGCCTACGGCCTCCGCAGGGCCAAAGTCGG
>OGKK01000662.1_pt1 | contig 11930 bp, 13 predicted proteins | sample 1572401 | NCBI WGS metagenome assembly OGKK01 (sample SAMEA2582155, study PRJEB24529) | metagenome | biome: Human gut stool | place: China | collected 2011 | reverse complement strand
CTATAAAAAACTATCCAAAAGTTTTTTTTCTACTTCTCTAAGTGGAGTATAATCTTTTATATTTTCTATCATATATTTTAATTTTCCTAAGACTTTTTTCTTATTAGATATATCTATATTCTCTACTAATTTTAGGGAAGATAAAATTTCCAATCCTTCAAGGCTTTCTAAAAGATTTTTATTAGATTTTAAAATCTCTTTTATCTCCTTAGCTTCTCCTTCATATTCACTAACTTTTTCATATATCTCTGTATTATCTCTAAATTTTACCATATATTGTATGAAAATATAGAAAATATTTTCATTGTATTCAGACATAAGTTTATTTAAAGCTAATACCATAAGAGGTTTTATATTGTTAGTTCCTATTAGAGCAAAATTAGAAGAGATTTTAAAAAATTCTTTCCTATCTCTTAAGAATAGCTCTTTTCCATATCTTTTTGCAAACTCAAGATTTCCATTAAAAAGAGTTTTAATATAGTTAGTCTTTACTTTTTCTATATCTAAACTAGAATATCTTTCAATTTTGTCTAAATTTTGTCTCTCTTTTATATCACAAGAGTATAGTAACTCTTCTACAAAAAGGTTATTATCATTTAAAAAAGCTATTACTGGAAGAGCTATACTTCCTTTTTTTCTTTTTAGACTTCCATTTGCATCAATAGTGATATATGCTCTTTTATCTAAAAATTGAGCACATTCACTCAAAACTTCTATCTTACCTTGACTTTCTAAAAGATTGAAAAGTTCACTGGCTTTCTTTTCTTTTATTATATTTAGCATATCACATTGCATTATTTATATTTCCTCCAATTCCTTTTAAACAATTATCCTCTAAAACTGTAAACTCTATTTTTAAGACAAAGAAATTTTCCATAGGCATATCAGTAGGAAGTTTTACTAAGTCTTTTTCAGTCATTATTATAAATGAAGCTTTCATACTATCAGCACGTCTTTGTATAAGTTCGATATCTTTTCTTTTAAAGTTATGGTGGTCCATAAAATCTACTCTTTCAATATATGAAGGCTCTAATGAGATCACTGTTTTTTCAAAATTTAAAGGGTTAGCTAATCCAGAAAATAGTAAAACTCTTTTTCCTTTTACCCAGAAAAGAGGTTTTTGGTTTCCTTTTAAATCACAAAGAGATGTAACACCATGCTTTGCTATAGAAACCTCTTTTCCTAATTTCTTTTTAAGATATTTTTTTATTCTCTCAACTTCTCTTTCACTTACTAAATCAGATTTTGTTATAATAAATTCAGAAGCTCTTCTCGCTCCTTTTTTAAAATCTTCACGGAGCATTCCTTTAGGAAGAACCTCTCCCCAACCAAATGGATTAGTAGCATCTATTAAAACAATATCTCTATCTCTATAAAGCTTTCTATGTTGAAATCCATCATCTAAAACAATGGTATCTACACCAAAATGTTTTTTAGCAAACATACAACCTTTATATCTATTTGAACTGACAACAATGGGAACTTTTAAATTAAGAGCATGTATAAATGGTTCATCTCCACTCTCTCTAGCAGTAGCAAAAATTTCATATCCATCACTTACTAAAAGAGGCTCTCTTTTTCTCTTTCCTCTATATCCTCTTGAAACAACAGCTACTTTTCTTCCCATTTTTTGTAATCTTTTTACAAAATATTGTACAGCGGGAGTTTTACCAGTTCCTCCTACTGTAATGTTACCTATACAGATAATCTCTACTCCCTCTACCCTCCTTATAGGAAGAATTCTCTTATCATAGAGAAAGTTCCTTAAAGATGTGATGAGGTAATATATATATGCTAATATCCTCATTATTACTCCTCAAATAAAAATGTTCTACTCTATATTTTACCCTTAGTAAAAGTAAAAAGTCAAGGAATTTTCCATTTTTTAATTCTCTTCACACTCTATATTTAAAATTTTACAGGAACAATTTTAGATATTCCAATCTCTTTATTCATAGTTACTCCAAATATACTTTCAGATTCTCTCATAGTATCCTTATTGTGAGTAATCAATATAAATTGAGATTTATCTGTAAATTCTTTTAGTTTACCTATTAATTTTCTAGTATTTTTTTCATCAAGTGCTGCTTCTATCTCATCTAAGAATGTAAATGGACTAGGTTTGAACATAAATATTCCCATAATAAAGGCAATAGCAACCATAGATTTTTCTCCACCAGATAATAAAGATAGAGATTGTCTTTTCTTATTTCTAAATTTAACAAATATCTCTACTCCACACTCATCAAAGTTATCTGGGTTATTTAAAATTAATTTTCCTTCAGCATTATTTATAGTTTCCATACACATCTTATTGAAATTTTCATCAATAGCTTTATAGGCAGTAAAAAATCTACTGTGTATAGTTTCGTCTATCTCTTTTATTAAATCTGAAAGTACATTTTTTCCCTTAACTAAATCCTCTTTTTGTGAAGAAAGGAAAGTATACTTCTCATTTAATTCTTTAAACTCCTCAATAGCTAGAAGGTTTACAGCTTGGAAATTTTTTAATCTGTTATCTAAAGATTTAAATCTCTCTTTACACTCTTTGATATTTTCTATACTAATTTCAACACCCTCTATTTCTTCTAGAGACTCAAGATTTTCTTTTAATCTTTCCAAATCACTTTTTAATCTTTCAATTAAATCATTTAATTTGTTCAGAGCATCTCTTTTATGAAGTAGAAAACTATCTATCTCTTTTCTTTTTTTAATTAATTCTCTTTCCTCTTAAATTAACTTTTCATTTATTTGTTTTTTCTCTGTTATCTCAATATTTTCACTTTCATATTTTTGAAGTCTTTCATCAATCTCTTGAGTAAGAGCACTTTCACTCTTTTCTAATACTTCTACCTCTTTTCTCAATAGGGAGATTTTTTGTTTTATATCCTCTTTTTCACTTAAAAGAATTTTATACTCTTTCTCTTCTCTATCTTTTTCTCTTTCAATTTGACTTATTCTATCTTGAGCATTTAAGAAAATTATTTTTTTATCAGAGAACTCCTCTCTTTTTTGAGTGATTATACTATTTATTTTTTGAGCTTTTAAAATATCTTCCTCTTCCTCTTTTTTAAGTTCATTAACAATAATTTGTATCTTATCCATCTCGTTGTTAGAGTTTGTAATTTTTTTCTCAAACTCCTCACTGTATTTTATCTCTTCATCTAGCTCTATTTTAATAGTTCTAATCTCTTTACTTACTCTTTCTACTTTAGAGTTACACTCTTCAAAATACTCTGAAGCTAATCTTACTTGTTTTCTAAGCTCCTCTTCAGTACTGTCTATTCTATCTATTTCATTTTCAAAATTTTCCAACTCTTTATTAATTTTATTTTGTTCTTCAACACTCTCTTCAATTCTCTTTTTCAAAATTTCTACTTGCTCTTTAAGTTGTTTTATCTCTCTTTTTCTCTCAAAAAGTTGACTAGCAGTAGAGTTACCAGAATCTCCACCTGTAATTCTACCTCTTGAGCTAAGAAGTTCTCCACTTAAAGTAACTACGTTTCCAGCAAAAAGAGAGTTTTTTATTATCTTAAGAGCTGTATCCATATTTTCAACTACAAGAAGATTTCCTAATATAAATTCTGCTACTATTTTATATCTATCTTGGGTTTCTACTAGGTTAGAAGCTAGTCCAATAACTCCATCTAATTTAATATTTGGCTCTTTTTTAGGAGTTACCTTGATAGTATCCAATGCTAAGAAAGATGCTCTTCCTACTTTTTTCTCTTTTAAAATATTGATAGCTTTTTTTGCTACATCACTTGTTGAAACTATGATATCTTGTATATTTCCAGGGACTCCAGCCTCAATAGCTTTCATATATTTTTCAGGAACGTTGACAAGAGAGATAAAAACTCCCTCTATTCCAGGTATCTTACTATTTAATATCTCTTTTACTCCCTTAAAAAATCCCTCATTATTTTCTTCCATTCTAAGTAGAGCCTGTAATTTTGACGAATATCTTTTTTCATCATAATCAGAACTTCTAATTATTTCAGAAAGCTTGTTCATTCTTTGGCTACATCTACTAATCTCTTTTTCTAAAAACTCTCCTCTTCCCTTTATATTTTCGAGATTTAAAGTTTTTTCCTCTTTAGATTTTTTAGCACTAACTAACTCTTTTTCCGCTTCAAAAATCTTTTTATTTGCTGCTTCTAGTTCCTCTTTTAAAGAGTTTATCTTATTAGTACTTCCCTTTACCCTTCTATTAGAATTTTCAATCTCATTAATGAGTTTCATCTTTTCTAACTCAAGTTCCATCACTTTTTTCTTTTTTATCTCTCTAGCTGTTTCAAAATCCTCTTTAGATTTCTCTAAATCCTTTATCTCTTTTTCAAAGATTTGATTTTCTTTAGATAGTAACTCTATTTTTTGTGCAACAAGAAGAGATTCTTTATCTAATTCAGCTAAACTTTTTCTTTTCTCCTCAATTTTACTTTCTCCAGCTATAATTCTACTCTCTCTTTCCTCTATCTCTCTTTTATAGCTAGCACATCTTTCACTTATTCTTACTTTTTCTTTTTCCTTACTTTCAATCTCTCTTTTTAATTCTTGATTTTTATTTCCGTTTTCCTCTATATATTTTTTTAACTCTATTTTTTCTTTATCAATTATTTCTAATCTATTTTCAATCTCTTCAAACTCTGTTTGTAATTTATTATTTTCACTATCTAGGTTTTTTTTACTTTGATTACTTTTATCTAGCTCACTGTTTTTATTATTGTACTCACATTGATATATTCCCTTAGCAAGTGAATCCCTTTCTTTTTTTAACTCTAAATATTCTTGAGCTTTTCCAGCTTGTTTTTCTACTTTATCTCTATTTTCTCCCACTTCATTGAGAATTAAATCTATTTTTTCTAGCTCTGTATCTACATTTTCAAGATTTTTTACAGCTTCATTTTTTTGCCCTTGGAACTTTTTTATTCCAGCAGCTTCCTCTATAATACTTTTAATCTCTTTAGAAGAGGAACTGATTATTCTTTCTACTTTTCCCTGTCCTATTACAGAATAAGCACTTTTTCCAACTCCTGTATCTAAAAATAGATTAGCTATATCTTTTAATCTTGATTTAGAATCATTGATAAAATACTCATTTTCCCCAGTAGAGTGTAACTTTCTAGTTATTTTTATTTCATCATTTTCCACTGCTAAAAAACTATCACCATTATCTATATAGAGAGAAACCTCAGCAAAATTCATAGCTTTTTTATCTTTTCCACCAGAGAAAATCACATCAGAACTCTCTTTAGCTCTAATATTTTTATAGGATTGCTCTCCTAAAACCCATAATACAGCATCAAGAATATTGGATTTTCCACTTCCATTGGGACCAACTATTGAAGTAAGTCCTCTATTAAACTCTATATATACCCTTTCACCAAAGGATTTAAAACCGAATATTTCAACTGCTTTTAAAAACATTTATGCCCCCTATTATCTGTAAATTAATATTATTAAATAGTTTATTACTCTTGAAATTCATCAATAGCTTTCCAAGTTATAACTTTCACATTTGAATAATCTTGGGATTTAGAACAACAACTTCCACAACTACCATTAGACTTAGAACAAGTATTACAGTTAGAGTGTGAAGAACACTCTTCTTTCTCTCTTTTTTGATACTCTTCATAAGTTTCTAAATAACCCTCTTTTAAAAGATTCTCGTAGGATTTTTCTAACTCTTCATAGGTTATTCCAAGATTTTTTGTAATTGCTAAATCACTATATACTCCAGCTGATAAAAGAAACTTTATAACTTTTTTATCTATCTCATTAATATTTTTATTCATAAAATACTCCTTATCTCTAAATAATAAAAATTTCTATTAAAAAATTATACCATACTTTTTTAAGAAATTGTTAGAAAAAACTGGATATTTAAGTTACTTTCTTTTTTCTTTACCTAAGAGCTATATTTATGTTATAATCAGAGTAATAGAAGTTTTTAGGAAGTGAAAATATGGGAAGAATAATATATTTTACAGGGGGAGCAAGGAGTGGAAAAAGTGCTCAAGCAGAGCAATATATATTTGATAGAGAATATACTAAAAGAATATATATAGCTACCTCGATTCCCTTTGATGATGAGATGAAGCTGAGAGTGAAAAAACATAGGGAGCAGAGAGGAGAGGATTGGATAACAATAGAAGGGTACAGAGATTTAATAAAAAAAATATCTCCTTATGTGGCAAAAGATGGAGTAATACTACTTGATTGTCTAACTAATATGGTAACTAATCTTATGATAATGGATAAGGATATAGATTGGGATAATCTTCCTATGGAAAGTTTAGAACAAATAGAAAAGGAGATATCTCAAGAAGTAAATAAACTTTTTGATTATTTTAGAGAGATACCAATGGATACAGTAATTGTATCTAATGAGTTAGGAATGGGAGTGATACCACCTTATCCTTTGGGAAGATATTTTAGAGATATTTGTGGAAAAGTAAATCAAATGGCAGGAAAATATTCTGATGAAGCTTATATGGCAGTATCAGGTTTACAATTAAAATTGAAATAATAATGGAGGAAAATATATGAACGGAATAGCACTACTTTTTAAATTTATGACAAGATTACCAATTGGATTTGAACCAAAATTTGATTCTGATTCATTGGGAAAGAGTATGAAATTTTTTCCAATAGTTGGAATGGTAATGGGATTAATATTGCTAGCTTTTTTCTGGGCTCTTAGCTATGTAATATACTCTCCAATGGTAATGGTTGTTACACTTGTAATTATAGAGGTAATACTTACAGGGGGATTACACCTAGATGGACTAGCTGATACCTTTGATGGAATCTTTAGTTATAGAAGTAGGCAAAAAATGTTAGATATAATGAAGGACTCGAGATTAGGGACTAATGGTGGATTAGTATTGATACTTTACTTCATATTAAAAGTGGCTTTAATATATGAGTTGGATATGATAGCAGGAATACCATCAGGTATAGTATTGTTATTGACACCAGCTATAGCGAGATTAAATAGTGTAATAAACTGTGCTTCTGCTCCTTATGCTAGAGCAACAGGAATGGGAAAAACTTTTGTAGATAATACTGATGGTTTTGGAGTAGTAGTAGCTACAATACTTACATTAATATTTAGTGGTATAGTATGTTATGTATTCTTTATACCTCTTACTATACTTATAATTATTCCTGTTGTGATGTTATTAGGATTTATTTTTGCAAAACTTATGACTAGAAAAATAGGGGGAGTAACTGGAGATACACTAGGAGCTGTGGTAGAGCTTTCAGAAGTTTTAGTTCTTTTCTTACTATATATAGGAGCTATGTTGTTAGTATAGGTGTAAATATGGGAAAGCTTATTTTAGTACGTCACGGACAAACAGATATGAATGTAGAAGGAATATACTTTGGTTGGTTAGACCCAGCTCTAAATGAAAAGGGAAGAGAACAGGGAGAGAGAGCCAAAGAGGTTCTAAGAAAAATATCATATGATAATATATATTCTAGTGATTTAAAAAGAGCCAGTGAAACAGCAAGATTAGTTAATTATTTAAATAGAGAGTTAGTTTTAGATAAAAGGCTAAGAGAATTAAATTTTGGAATTTTTGAAGGACTTAGTTATGAAGAGATAAAATCAAAATATCCAGAAGAGTGTAAAGAGAGTGAAAAAGATTGGCAGAATTTTAATTTTATCACTGGAGAAAATCCAAAAGATTTGCAAAAAAGAGCTGTTGAGTTTGTAGAGAGTTTAGATTTAGAAAAAAACAATTTAGTAGTTACTCATTGGGGAGTAATAAACTGTATATTAAGTTGGTACTTTTCTAATGGAATAGAAAGTTACTGGAAATATTCAGTAGAAAATGGTGGAATATGTATAATAGAGTTTGTAGATAGATTTCCAATATTAAAAGGATTAAATATAGGGTGATTAGTGTGGAAGATATAAAAAATATTTTGGGAGAGCTAAGAGGTTTAGATATAGAGAGTATGCAACTTGCTCAAGAGGAATTGGATAGAAAAATGAAACCTCAAGGAAGTCTTGGAGTATTAGAAAAAATAGTGGTAAAGATGGCAGGAATATATGGTTACCCTATAAAACAGGTAGATAAGAAATGCCATATAGTAGCTTCAGCAGACAATGGAGTTTTAGAAGAGGGGATTTCATCTTGTCCAGTAGAATATACAAGAATAGTTTCAGAGACTATGCTAAATAAAATTGCTTGTATTGGTTTATTTAGTAAAAGATTGGGAGTGGAGTTTAATCTTGTGGATATAGGGATAAAAGAACCTATACCAAGAGATTATCCAAATTTATATAATAAAAATATAAAAAAAGGAACAAATAACTTTTATAAAGAGCCAGCTATGAGTAGAGAAGAGTGTTTAAAAGCTATTCAAGTAGGAATGGATATGATAAAAGAAAAATCTCAAGGGGTTACAGTTTTTTCTAATGGAGAGATGGGAATAGCTAATACTACTACAAGTTCAGCAATATTATACTCTTTTACGAGAGGTAATATAGATGAAATAGTAGGAAGAGGAGGAGGACTTTCTGATTCTGGATTAATTAAGAAAAAGAGAGTGATAAAAGAATCTTGTGAGAGATACAATACTTTTGAAATGGAACCAGTGGATATATTAGCTCACGTTGGAGGACTTGATATAGCTTGTATGGTAGGAATGTACTTAGGAGCAGTAAAATATAGAAAACTGATGTTAGTAGATGGGTTTATTTCAGCAGTAGCTCTTCTTACAGCATATAAGATAGAACCTAAAGTTAAAGATTTTATATTATTGACTCATATGAGTGAAGAGCCAGGAATGAAAGTAGTATTAAATGAATTAGGAGAGAAGACTTTTCTCAATATGGAGATGAGATTAGGAGAGGGAACAGGAGCTGTTTTGACTTATCCTATGATAGATTGTGCTTTGGATATGATAAATGGAATGAAAACTCCATCTGAAGTATATGATTTATTTAAATAGTCAATAACTATTAGGGGGATAGGTATGGATAAAAAATATGAGGGACATAGGGAGAGAATAAGACAAAAATATTTACAAGGAGGTTATTCAGCCTTTTTAGAGTATGAGATATTAGAGTTACTTCTTACTTATGCAATACCTATAAAAGATACCAAACCGATAGCTAAAGAGTTGATAGAAAAATTTGGAAATTTAGATGGAGTTGTAATGGCTTCTATAGATGAATTGATGAGTGTTAAAGGGATAAAGCAAAATAGTGCTATATTTCTTAAGCTTTTAGGAGATACATCTAAATATCTTTATAGAGGAGATATGAAAAGAGATGGGATACAGCTTAGAGATAAAGAGTCTCTTTTAAAATATTTAAGAAGTGATATAGGATTTTCTAGTCGAGAAGAGTTTAAAGTTATTTTTCTTAATAATTTTAATATATTAGTGGGAAGCGAAACTTTATTTGTAGGAACTATTGATAAAAGTGCTGTTTATCCTAGAGAGATTTTAGAAAAGGTAATACAGTACAAAGCTAAAGGAGTTATATTTGCTCATAATCATCCTTCTGGAAATTTACGTCCATCTAAGCAGGATATTCAAATAACTGAACATATGCAAGAGGTATTAGAGATGATAGATGTAAAACTTCTTGAGCATATAATTATCACAAAAGATGGATATTTTAGTTTTTTACAAGAGGGATTAATCTAAATCTTGTTTTGAAAGAAAAATTATGATAAGATGATATAAATATTGTTTTCTTTTAAATAATATTTATTAGAGAGTAATTGGAGGATTTGATGGAAGATATAAATAAAGAAGAACTTGAAATAACTCAAGAGCCAAAGTTATATAAGGTATTAGGAGTTATGTTTGAAGTTACTAAAAAAAGATATTACTTTGAAGTGATAGATGGTGTAGAGTATAAAAAAGGTGATAAGGTAATAGTAGATACAGTTAGAGGTAAGGAGATAGGTTTAGTTTATGGAGAGGCTAGAATGATACCAGAAACAGAACTAGTTCTTCCACTAAAACCTGTTATAAAAAGAGCTAGTAAAGAGGAAGAGGAAAGATATATACAATTGAAAGCTGACTCTTTAGAAGCAAAAAATATCTGTAAGGAGAGAATAGCTCATCATAAATTACCAATGAAGTTGGTAGAAACTGAATATACCTTTGATAAAACAAAATTGATATTTTATTTTACAGCTGAGGGAAGAATAGACTTTAGAGATTTAGTTAAAGATTTAGCTAATATTTTTAGAGTGAGAATAGAGCTAAGACAGATAGGTGTTAGAGATGAAGCTAGAATTTTAGGAACAGTGGGTGTATGTGGAAAAGAGCTATGCTGTAGGACATTCATTAATAAGTTTGATTCTGTATCTATAAAGATGGCAAGAGACCAAGGACTAGTTATAAATCCTGCTAAAATTTCTGGGGTATGTGGTAGACTTTTATGTTGTATCAACTATGAGTATCAACAATATGAAGAAGCTCTTAGAAATTATCCTGCTGTAAATCAACAGGTAAGAACTCCAAAGGGAGATGGAAAAGTTTCAAGTATAAGTCCACTTAATGGATATTTATTTGTTGATGTAGAAAATAAAGGCTTAATGAAATTTGATGTTGAAGAAGTCAGATTTAATAGAAAAGAAGCAAATAAATTAAAAAATGAAAAAACTGCTGAAGAATTAGCTCATAAGGAGCTTGAAAAGGAATAATTATGTTGTATGAAAATGAGGATATGACAATACTCAGAGATAATTTTAAACTTATTCAAAAGGTAAATGGATTTAGATTTTCAGTAGATGCTGTAATACTTTCAGATTTTTTCAATCCTCATAAAGATGGGAAAGTTTTAGATATAGGAACAGGTAATGGGATAATTCCTATTTTACTCTATGCTAAAAATAAATCTAGGGATATAGTAGGCATAGATATACAAGAGGAAAATAGCTTACTGGCTATTAGAAATATAGAGTTGAATAAGTTAGAAGAATATATAGAAATAGTAAATTATGATGTCAAAGAATATCCTTTTGGAAACTCTTTTGATTATATAGTTTCAAATCCACCTTATATGAAAGTAGATGGAAAGAAACAAAATGATTTAAGCAGTAAAGCTATAGCAAGACACGAGATAAAATTGGATTTGTATGATTTAGTAAAAAATGCAAAAAGACTTTTAAAACCAATGGGAAGTTTTACCCTAGTTCATAGAAGCTATAGATTTATTAAGATTTCAAGAGTATTAGAAGAGAGTGGTTTTTCTATAAAAAGAGTAAGATTTGTTTATTTTTCTAAGGATAAAAATTCAAATCTTGTTCTTATTGAGGCATGGAAAGGGAAAAAATGTCAACTAGAGATTGAACCACCACTTTTTCTTGAGGAGAGTGGTTATTAAAAGGTAAGATATTAGTTTTAGATAACAACAAAAACAATTATAAAAATAGAAGGAGAAAATTTACACGAGCAAAAATGGAACTTTTAAAATTTGTTGAACAAAATAACTTAGAAGAATTTAAAAATAATTTGGATATGGATTCTATTGAAGAAGTAGATAATAATAAAAATACTATACTTCATCACTGTGTGGAGATGGATAAATACGACTTCGTAGATGCTTTACTTTATAATGGAGCTGACCCTAATGTAAAAAATAGAGAGGGAAATACACCATTACATATAGCAGGGCAAAAAAATTATGGGAAAATAATGGAGTTATTATTAGAGTTTGGTGGAGATTTAGAGATAAAAAATAATCATCAAAGAACAGCTGTAAATTTAGCAATAGCTTCAAAAGCTACTAGTGTACTAAAGGTTATTGAAAATAGTGGAGCAGACTATGATGGTTTAGGAGCTGGATTTGAAAAAATTAATCACCACAGAAGATTAGAGGATTTTTAGGAGGGAATTATCCCTCCTCTTTTTATATATAAGGAAATTATAATTTGACTTTTTAAGAGAAAAAT
>OGKK01000660.1_pt1 | contig 11956 bp, 7 predicted proteins | sample 1572401 | NCBI WGS metagenome assembly OGKK01 (sample SAMEA2582155, study PRJEB24529) | metagenome | biome: Human gut stool | place: China | collected 2011 | reverse complement strand
AGAAGCAATTATCCGTAACCGGGATTTAGAAAACGGTCTGATTTCAATCGGTGCCAGTGAAAATGCACTGCGCCTGATACTGCTTTCCGAACTGGAACATTTCTGCGCCCGCTATCCGCATGTGCGTATCCGTCTTTTAAATTATTCCGCACCGCAGGCAGTAAAAGCACTGGAAAATAACATTATCGACTTTGCGATTGTTTCAACACCGGTTCTGGTACATAAGCACATGCATCAGGAAAAGCTGGTTTCTTATGATGAAATACTGCTGGGCGGCACGAAATATAAGCAGTTTGCACAGCAGGTTCACTATTTGGAGGATATTTCCGAAATGCCTTTAATCGGACTTTGTGAGGGAAGTTCCACACACACGCATTACAGCCGTTCCTTTTGAGCCGGATATGGAAGCTGCCATGACCGACCAGGTACTTCCGATGATTACCCATAATCTCGGTATTGGTTTTTATCCAAAATCGCTTGCTTTGGAAGCCATTGAAAAGGAACTTGTCTTTCCGATTGAGCTGACAGAACCACTCCCTAATCGTAATGTTGTCGTAACCACCAACAACCACACACCGATTAATTCTGCTTCCCGCAGATTTCTGGAGTTTTTACTGGAAAACCGTAAATAACCGTTTTCCTTTCAGCATTTCCAACGCAATATAACACATTTAATAAATATAAGCTGTCCCACGGTCTGAATTCCGTGGGGCAGCTTATATTTTAAAATATTTTCTTTTTAATTACTTACCGACAATGTTAATAATCTTACCCGGTACGTAAATTTCCTTTACAACATTTGCAGGAAGCTTATCACCAAGTGCTTCTTTTGCCTTAGCCAGTGCAGATTCTTTGGTTTCGTCAACAGAAAGTGTTACCTTTGCCTTTACTTTACCATTTACCTGAACTGCCATTTCAATCTCGTTATCCTTCATCTTTTCTTCATCAAATGAAGGCCACTGTGTGCTTTCAAAAATGCTCTGGTTATGTCCTAATACTTCCCAAAGTTCTTCTGCAACATGCGGTGCAAACGGAGATAAGAGCGTAACAATCGTTTCCATTGTTTCTTTATCAATGCCGCCCTGCTTCTTTGTCAGGTCAACCAGCTTGTTGGTGTATTCCATGAAACCGCTGACAACTGTGTTCAGACTGAAGTTTTCCAGACGGTTTGTAATGTCATAAACCATCTTATGTCTTAACTTCACCATTTCATCTGTTTCATTGAAATTCTTATCTGCGTTATCTTCTACAAGTGTCCAGAATCTTGACAGGAATCTGTGTACACCGTCAATTCCTCTGTCATCCCATTCTGCATCTAATTCCGGCGGTCCTACAAAGAGTTCATACAGTCTTAAGGAGTCACAGCCGTAATCTCTTACTAAATCATCCGGTGATACAACGTTTCCTTTGGACTTACTCATCTTCTGACCATTCTCATCCTGAACATGTCCAAGAACGATAACGTTCTTATATGGAGCCTTGTTGAACAGCAGTGTTGAGATTGCAAGCAGAGAATAGAACCATCCTCTTGTCTGGTCAACAGCTTCGGAGATGAAATCTGCCGGGAACTGTTTTTCGAAGAGTTCTTTGTTTTCAAATGGATAATGATGCTGTGCAAAAGGCATTGCTCCTGAGTCAAACCAGCAGTCGATAACTTCTGGAACTCTCTTCATTGTTCCCTGACACTTAGGACACTTACATGTAACTGCATCAACATATGGTCTGTGAAGCTCAATATTATCTGGACAATTGTCTGACTTTTCTTTAAGTTCTTCGATACTTCCGATAGACATCATCTCACCGCAGTCCTCACACTGCCAGATATTAAGAGGTGTACCCCAGTATCTGTTTCGTGAAATTCCCCAGTCCTGAACATTTTCAAGCCATGCTCCGAAACGTCCTGTACCGATTGTCTCTGGAATCCAGTTGATTGTCTTATTATTAGCAATTAAGTTAGCCTTAACTTCTGGGTCTGTCATCTTGATAAACCATGACTCTCTTGCATAGTAGATAAGTGGTGTATCACATCTCCAGCAATGAGGATATTCATGCTCTACCTTAGGTGCTGAGAAGAGGATTCCTCTGCCCTCAAGTTCCTTAAGAACCTCAACATCACAGTTGATAGCGCCTGCTTCCATCTCCTTCTTAGTTGGCTTAGCACGCATTCCTGCAAATGGAGTCTCAGGCTTCATAACACCAGCCTCGTCTACCATCTGAACAAATGGAGCGTCATATTTTCTACCAACTCTTGCATCGTCTTCACCAAATGCAGGTGCAATATGAACGATACCAGTACCATCTTCCATAGTTACATAATTATCGCAGTATACGAAAAATGCTTTCTTGTGCTGCTTGTCAGCGGCATCCTTTGCACACTGGTAAAGTGGCTCATATTCCTTATATTCAAGGTCTTTACCCTTGTATTCTTCAATAATCTCATAAGCAGGTGTACCTTCTTCTCTCTCGATTCCACCAAGAACCTTGTCAAGAAGTGCCTTTGCCATGATGTATGTGAATCCATCTGCTGCCTTAACTCTCGCATAAGTCTCATCTGGATTAACACAAAGAGCAATATTAGAGCAGAGTGTCCAAGGAGTTGTTGTCCATGCAAGGAAATATGCATCCTCTCCAACAATCTTGAATCTTACAACTGCTGTACGCTCTTTAAGAGTCTTGTAGCCCTGGGCAACCTCATGTGAAGAAAGAGGTGTACCACAACGAGGACAGTAAGGAACAATCTTGAAGCCCTTATAAAGAAGACCCTTATCCCAGATCTGCTTTAAAGCCCACCATTCAGACTCGATAAAGTTATTGTCATATGTTACATATGGGTTATCCATATCAGCCCAGAAACCAACAGTAGATGAGAAATCCTCCCACATACCCTTGTATTTCCATACAGATTCCTTACAATGCTTGATAAATGGCTCGATACCATACTCTTCAATCTGTTCCTTGCCATCAAGACCTAACATCTTCTCAACTTCAAGCTCAACAGGAAGTCCGTGTGTATCCCATCCAGCCTTACGAGGAACCATGTAGCCCTTCATTGTTCTGTATCTTGGAATCATATCCTTAATTACTCGTGTAAGCACATGTCCGATATGTGGCTTACCATTAGCAGTTGGAGGTCCGTCATAGAATGTGTAAGTTGGGCCTTCCTTTCTGTTATCAATACTCTTCTGGAAGATATCATTGTCTTTCCAGAACTTTTCAACTTCTTTTTCTCTGTCTACGAACTTCATGTCCGCAGAAACTTTCTGATAAATCATTGCAGCTTCCTTTCTTGCCTTCTGGCTTATATTTTCTAGTACATTACGGGCATTCCCCATAAATCTGTCATACAAGCCAGCCTGATGGCTACCTGCAGACTCATTGCTTACGAAAAAAGCCCCTCTGTCGTAATACAACAGAGGGGTAACATACTTATCCTAAAATCTGAATGATTACGACATACTATCATATGCGTCCCTGGCTTTAACCTGACGATGGGATTACCGTCCCCGCTTAGTCTCGTGATGATTTCAGCGAAGATGCTCAGAAGTGATGTTCAGATGGATAGTACTCGCACCGGCTCTCACCATCCCGGCTCGCTCATGCTTTTCACTCCAACCTACTGTCTTCGTCAATGCATTTGATTAGATTTTATATAATAAATGTTTAGTTGTCAAGCTGTCATAGTAAACATGTGCAAGTTTTTTATGCTAATTATACATATCTTCGATAGGAATTAACCTGACATTTAAAGCCACAGCATTATCCTTTACCCAATCGGTAAATCCACTTAATGAATACAGATGATATTCAGCAACCTTGTATCTCTTGTCGATTAAACCATCTCTGTCCATAAGTTCTTCAAGCTGTTTCTTATCCATTGGTGTATTCCTGAATTTACATTCACCAAGAATTGCCTTATTCTCTGTCGTATCCAGTCCAACAACATCAATATCCGTCTGCTCTTTCTTAGCCGGATTAGTACCAAACCACTTACCTGCCTGAAGAACTGTACAACTGAATTTATTAGAAAATGCGTTCATTAACAGATACTGTCTGCACATTTTCTCAAATATTTCGCCCATATACTCATGAAGCTTTGGTTTTACCTGACTTAAATAATACTGTTTTCCATTATCAATCTCAATTGCTGCAACTGCCCTCGGAATAAACTTATGCCAGAACATAAACATTCCATCTGACAATGAATACATGACTTTCTTCTTATTATTCTCTTCCGTGATTGCATATGTCTTTTCAATAATACGGGTTTCCAGCAAATGTTGAAGAATATTGTGGACAGACGCACTTTCCAGATTAGTTTTATCCTTTATCTCAACGACTTTATTAGCTCCATTGGCAATTGCTGAAACAACATCATCATACACAGTTGCATTCCTGAACTCCTGGACTAACAGGTTTCTTGGTTCTTCATACATGAATCCCGATGGGTTAAAATACAAATCCGCAATATTATCATCAAGACTTTTGTCCGAATCAAACATAGAGATATATTTGGCAACCCCACCTGTGATTCCATAACAGATTGCTTTTTCCTCACACGAATAATCAGGTACAAACAATGCAGTTTCAAGATAATTAAACGGTTTTAAATCTATCTGCATAGTCCGCCTTCCGTATATCGGACTCTTACTGCTAAGCACTTCCTGTTCCATAAAGCTGATAGATGAGCCAGACAGAATAAGAAAAATGTTTTTATTAAGCCAGTTCTTATCAATCTCGACCTGCAAAAGCGATAAAAATTCTTTATCTGCCTCCGCAAGATAAGGAAGTTCATCAATAACAAGTACAAGCTTTTTATCTCCAATATTGTTGGTAATAAAATTAAGTATGTCTTTTATATCTGTGAATCTTACCCCGTTAATTCCCGGCATAAAATAGTCAACAACAACTTCCCCGAATAACTCAATATTTCTTTCTGCACTACCCTTTATTGCCGTAAAAGCTATATGCTCTTTTCCTCTTATAAATTCATTGATAAGAGTTGTCTTTCCTATCCTCCGGCGGCCATATACAATGCACATCTGGAAAGAGTTCTTGCTGTATGCAGTTTCTAAGCTTTTCAATTCATTTTTTCTTCCAATAAATTTATCACACATATTACGACCTCCTGTTTTAATAAAATTAATTTTAGTAAAGTTATCTTTACTAAACCTATCTTTACTAAAATTAGTATATCCCATAACATTTTAAAAATCAATTTATTTACTAAAAAAGTTGCAGCAACCTTAACCGTTACTGCAACTTACATTTACATTATTCTATTATGCTTCTGTCATCCTGTTCTTAGCCACAATTCTCATAATCAGATCTACGCTTCCGTCAATTCCATAAGTTGAACTGTTAATTGTGAGGTCGTAATTATCTGCTTCGCCCCACTTCTTGCCTGTATAGAATGCGTATCTTTTAAGATGTGCCTTATCCTCTTTTGAAACATACTTCGCAGCCTGCTTATAAGTAAGCTTCTCTTTGCTTGTATGGTAAGTTCTCTGTATACGCAGCTTCTTAGGAGCTGTGATAAATATGCTTATATGAGGAATGTGGTTCTTAGTAAGAATATTATCCGCATATCTTCCCATGATAACATATGGTTCCTGCTTTGCTAAATCGACCAGCTTCTTAGATGTATTAAAGAACTGTACATCCGACCTTGAAAGACCATGGTACTTCCTAAAATCTCTCCACCACTGAGCCGGTGTCCTTGCTGTTTTATTCTGGAATAAAGCTCTGTCAGTTTCTTCATGTTCTTCATTACGCTGTAATATCTCGTTCATGATAGATACATCATAATAGCTGATTCTTAACTTATCAGCAAGCTTGAAACCTATATCTGTTCCGGCACAGCCATATGAACGGCCTATGCATATAATAAGATTGTCGTCCTTTCCAAATCTGTTTGCAAGATTGGACATATTAAGCTCTGCATGCTCCGGGTCAATAATATCATTTCCCTCTCTCGCTTCCTGCATAGCCATTGCTTCATCAAATATCTCACCATATTCATGCATTATTTCTTTATGAAGCTGAGGATTCTTTTTAGTGGTTCTTGCCATATTACTTATAAGTGCAAGCTCACTTCTAAGAACTGAAGAATCCGCACTGGATTTAAGCAAATCTCTTAAATCATTAATACATTTTTCCTTGTTTCCCTGATATACACGTCCCAGATTAGAACCTGTAGCTTTATATACTTTCTCGTCCAGTGCGTATATTCTGTTCGCAAGTTCAGTTATTTTATCATTATCTGCCATAATGCGCACCTCCTAATTATATAAAGAATAATAGTGTGTCAATAAGGAATACTGGTACAAGGCAGCACAATGACCACACAATATACCCAAAGAAGCTTGGCATCTTAACACCATTTTCATCTGATATTGACTTAACCATGAAATTAGGTGCATTACCGATATAAGTTATTGCTCCCATAAATACCGCGCCACATGATATTGCTGTAAGCATTTTTGCAGGAACAATTCCAAGAGCTGTTGTAAGTCCTGACACAAATCCCATTGAACCAGCCGTTGTAAGGAATACAAGGTAAGTTGGTGTATTATCAAGGAAACTTGAAAGTGCGCCCGTTACCCAGAACATCTGTGATGGATGTGTAAGTCCAAGCTCTGCGCCTGCGCTCTTTAAAATCATAAGAGCTGGCTGCATAGTAATAAATATACCTATGAAAAGTACAGCAACTTCCTGAATGGCTCCCCATGTGAAATGGTTCTTCTTTCTTATCTCTGGATTAGTTGTCTTGAATGATAAAAATGCGGCTAAAAGAATCATAACTACTTCAATAAGTGAAGTAATTGCAAGCTTAACCTCTCCAAATATAGGAATTGAGATTACCTCGCCGGCAGCATTCTGGAAAAATGATACATCCGGAAGTACTCCGCTTAATATAACTGCTACAACAATAATTACGATGAATATAATATTATGTAATCCCTCAAATCTTATAAGTGGCTCATTTTCCTTAATCTCCGGCATATAACCTGCTGCTATATCCTTCCTGTATGCTCTCTTGTCAATAAAATAAAGCACTGTTAGAAGAATAATCATGTTAAGGAGCAGTATCGGAAAGAATCTTATACTCCAGAAGAAAGGAACACCTCTTGAAAATCCCATAAGAAGTGGTGGGTCACCGATAGGTGTAAGACTTCCTCCCATATTAGATATAAGGAAAATGAAGAACACCATAATGTGAGCCTTATTTCTTCTCCAAGAATTCATCTTAATAACAGGTCTTACAAGAAGCATTGACGCACCTGTCGTTCCAATCCAGCTTGAAAGAAGGGTTCCTATTCCAAGAAGAATAACATTTACTCTTGGTGAACCAACAAGACTTCCCTCAACTGTTATGTTACCTGCTACGCAGAACAGACCGAAAAGCAGTACAATGAATGTAAGATAATCATTTACCAGACATTCAAGTACAGTCTCTGCTGCTGTTCCAGCACCATACTTAACTGCGAACGGAATTATGAAAAGCAGTGACCAGAATATTACAGCAAATGGTCTGTACTTTTCCCACCATTCTCCTTTTACAAGTGGAATTATGGCTATACACAAAAGCAGACATGCAAATGGTATACAAAGCCATAAAGGCACATTCGTCAGCTCGGCTGCCAGTGCAACCATTGGACAAATATTAATACTCATAACTTAAGCCTCCGTAAAAAAACCTGTTCCACACACGGAACAGGTAATCTTAATATTAAATTATCTCTGCACATCGAAAGACGAATTCTTCATAAGTCTCTTAATGTGGTCAACACAAGTGATATTAGTATCACCTCTGATAGCGTGCTTCATTACTGAAGAAGCAACAGCGAAATTAACAGTATCTTCAGGAGTCATATTGTCCATAAGGGCATAGATAAGACCTGATGAAAATGCATCGCCGCCACCAACTCGGTCTACTATCTCAAAATTAATTGTCTTGCTCTCATAAGTCTCTCCGTTAGTATAATAGAAAGCCTTTAAAGAGTTGTTGCTTCCTGAGTGTACATATCTTACAGTTCTGGCAATAGCTTTCATGTGATACTGCTCGTCTATTGCCTTAAATACTCTGTCCATATCTTTGAAAGATGGGTCCATTGTAAGACCATCTTTAACATCTGTTCCATCTTCTCTGTATACATGAATAGGTTCAATTCCAATAAGTACGTCAACATAAGGAAGGTACTTGCTAAGAACATCTCTTGCAGTCTCAAATGACCAGAGAGTACTTCTCCAGTTAGGGTCGAAGCTGACAGTAAGTCCCATCTTCTTAGCTGCCTTAACCGCCATATCCATCATCTTACGGCAGTTATAAGAAAGTGCAGGAGTGATACCGCTTATATGAAGCCAGTCATAATCCTTAAGAATCTCCTCGAAATCAACATCCTTATAGTCGTATTCTGCAAATGCAGAATCAGCTCTATCATATATTACCTGTGAAGGTCTGACAGAAACACCTTCTTCCAGATAATAAAGTCCCATTCTTCCTTCTGATCTTATAATGTGCTTGGTATGCACATCATTAGACTTAAGATAATTAATAGTTGACTTTCCAAGGTCTGAGTTAGGTAATACTGTAAAAAATGTTGAATCAACACCAAGGTTGGCAAGGGAAACCGCTACATTTGCCTCTGCTCCGCCATAGTTAACTCTGAAATCATGTGTAGTTACAAGCTTTTCATAGTTAGGTGGTGATAATCTCAACATCAATTCACCAATTGCTATAAATTTCATGTCATCCTCCAGTATCATAATAGATTAAAGGGTACTATTTACCCCGTTTTGCATATTCCTTCCACATATTACAACACATTTGTACAAATTGCAAACTTGCATATTACTTTTTAATAAGATATAATTATTCTATTAATAAGTAAGGTTAAGGTACGTGTTTATGGATATATTTGAGTCTCTGAATTCTGTGCTTGTAGACTTGTTCAATGATATCTTGAACATTGAAGAAAGGGCTCTTATCACAGAAGAATTTAAGGATATTTCTGTTACAGATATGCATATTATTGAAGCTGTAGGAATTGAAGAACCTCGTACTATGTCCACAATTTCCAAGTCACTTGGTGTAACTATGGGAACTCTGACGGTCGGTATCAACGGACTTGTAAAGAAAGGATATGTTACAAGAAAGCGCGGTGAGAAAGACCGCCGTATAGTGTATGCCTCCCTGACAGATAAAGGAATTGCAGCTTACAGGCATCATGAGAATTTTCATAAAGACATGATTGAGAATATCACGAAGGATTTAACTAAGGAAGAAGCTGAGGTACTTACCAAGACATTTATACGGCTTGAAGACTTCTTCCACCAGCTTCCATAATAACTGCATTAATAAAGGAGGTATTTATGCCAGATAATAAGAATTTGCTCAATTTTGATGATTTAGCTGATGTATTCGCACAGCTTAATGATATTGAAGATGCGCCAGAAGAACTTACTGAGGAAGAGAAAGCCTCCCAGCGCAGATATGAAGAGATTATCAAGAAACATAAGAATAATAATTAACCAAATGAATCTAAACGACTGTCCAAGATAGTGAACTACCCATTGTCTTAAGCCAATGGGCTTCCTGCTTCATCGACCTCGTAACCTACAATCTCCACAGGCGTTAATTTGGGCAGTCCCTGCCCTATATATTTCTTTATGCTATTTGTCTTAATCCTTCTGTCAGTATATTTTTCGCGGCATTGATATCCCTGTCATGTTCTGCTCCGCATTTCGGACATATCCATGTCCTCACTGACAAATCTTTTGTATCTGGATTCTGATACCCGCAAACAGAACATAATTGACTACTAGCATAAAATGTATCTATTTTGATATATTTCCTGCCATTCCATTTTGCCTTATACTCTAACTGTCTTGTCAGCTCATACCATGATACATCACTTATGGCTTTTGCTAAATGATGATTTTTTACCATATTTTTTATCTGTAGATTCTCTGAAACTATCACTTGGTTTTCGCTGATAATCTCATGTGAAACTTTATGTAGATAATCTTTTCTTATATTCCTTATTTTCTCATGGCATAATGCTATCTTTTTCTTTGTTTTATAATAGTTCTTACTTCTCTTTCCTTTATGTGACAGTTGCCTTTGCAGCTTTACAAGCTGTTTCTCGTATTTTTTTATAATTTTTAGATTCTCATATACCTTCCCATCGGAAGTAATACATAAATCTTTAATTCCTAAATCGATTCCTATGTTATGATTTGTATGTGCCAGTTCCTTATGCTCCGTTTCTACAAGTATGGACACATAGTATTTTCCACTGGAAACCTGCGAAACGGTCGCTGACTTAATCTGCCCACTATATTCCCTGTGTAACCTTGCTTTTACCGCTTTTAATTTTGGCAATTTTATCTTCCCTGTCTCAAAATCTACCGCAATATTTCCATTTGTGAAGTTTGTTGTGTATGATTTATGGTTATCGTGTTTGCTCTTGAATTTCGGATATCCTGCATGCTCCTTAAAGAATTTTTGATATGCAGTGTCCATGTTATAGATTGCGTTGGTCAGAGCAAATTTATCTATTTCTTTTAACCATTCATAATCTTTCTTTAATTCTCTGTTACAGTAATTATTACAATCCGTTTTACTAACTGACTTTTTCTCTTTCTCATATATTTCTTTCCGATATGCCAATGTCTGATTGTAAACAAAACGGCAACAGCCAAATGTTTTTGCAATCTGAATTCTTTGTTCACTATTAGGATATATCCTGTATTTATATGCTTTTAACACCCACTGTCGCCACCTTCCTACCCTTGATTTTCTATATATTTTCTCAACATCTCTTCTGAAACATTTCCTACACTGCAGACAAAATATCCGTCCGTCCAAAAAGTATGTTCTTTCCAGAAATGTTTTCGTAGATAATCCGGATATTTTTTTTATTCCCCACATACTTAACAATGCTACAAAAAAATATATAACTGACAAATTCACCATATATATTTTTATTAATATCGTAGATACTATTCCATTTGTTAATATAACGGCAATACTAAAAAACGTTATTACAACTGTCGCTTTGCTAACTGCCACATACCCTTTTGCTTTTTCTCCAATAATTCCATATATACTTAACATAACCCATTGTGCCGGAATATTCCACCACACAGAATACTCATTTATCCAGAAAAACTGCATAAATACCGTAATTCCTATCACAGCAACCCCCATTGCTATATATCTGTTTTCTCTGTCTTTTTGTGACGGAACTGCTAAAAGTGTATGCATCTGTTCTAACATTAACAAACTGATAAAAATACTTCCTAGTCCATTTACTAAAAATTTATCACTTCCATATCCCCATATCATACCTTCACCATCGTTCTTTTATATTCCTTATATTTTTTCAATACATTAGTCTTATTCCTTCTGCTAATTTCCAATTCTACTCCATTATCTAAAAGTATTTTTTCTCCCGCTATATGAATTCTTTTTATATACTTTAAGTTTACAATATATTTTTTATGTATTTTTACAAAATCATATGACAAAAGCTGTTTTTCCATTTGGGACAGCGTATTTCTGATTTCATAATCATATTTGTTTGTGTGGATTATAATATAGTGATTATCGCTTTGAATATATATGATACTGGAAACTGCTATACTTTCACTACTGCCATATATATCAAATTGTACGATTCCATTTTGTTTTAATTTTCCTTTTAATTTACTGATTACCTTCGGAAGTACCTGTTGATACTGTGCCTTCCTTAAAAAATAGAACGGCTGATATTCAAAGCTGTCATATACCATTAAATCATTTGAGGTAAGAAAAATAATATCCGTTTCCTTTCCACAATGAGCCAGCTTTTCTGCTGTTTCAAATCCCGTCATTCCACCCATATACAAATCCAGAAAAACGGCATCATAATTACATTTTTTACAGCCTGCAAGAAACATTTCCCCACTATAA
>OGKK01000654.1_pt1 | contig 12054 bp, 8 predicted proteins | sample 1572401 | NCBI WGS metagenome assembly OGKK01 (sample SAMEA2582155, study PRJEB24529) | metagenome | biome: Human gut stool | place: China | collected 2011 | reverse complement strand
TACTGAGAAGATTGGTACTTACAACCCTAACACCAATCCTGCTACTGTAGATTTGGATTTCGACCGTGCACTCTACTGGGTAGAGACAGGCGCACAGCCGACAGCAACAGCTCACAACATCCTCAAGGGCGAGGGCGTTTATCTTATGAAGCACCTCCGCGGTGGCGTTAAGAAGGGCGCATTCGACGAGGCTACAGCACAGAAGAAGTTCGACGCATGGAAGGCAGACAAGCAGAAGGGCTTGGACACCGTACGCGAGAACGAGGCTAAGGCTAAGGCAGAGGCTGCTGCTAAGGAGCTCGAGGCAGAGAAGAAGCTCAACGAGGCTATCGCTAAGAAGGTAGCTGAGAAGAAGGCTGCTGAGGCTGCTGCAAAGGCAGAGGCAGAGGCTGCTGCTAACGCAGAGGCTACAGAGGAAGCTCCGGCAGAGGCTTAATCAAAGAAAATCCGTCACTAAGACACATATAAATCCTGAGAACGAGAACGTTCTCGGGATTTATTGTTTTTATACCACTTATCATCATACAGCACACTATTCCCAAACCCGTACCCCACCCGATATATTCTTAATACGCACTATCTTTCTTCTAAAAACACAACTTATTGTGCAATAATTTCTTAATAAGAAAGAATTACATTAAAAAAACAAACCCATAAACGGGGTAAAACGAACAAAACAAGCGTTTTCTGAGATTTTTTTTGTAACTTTGCATTTGTGCATTCACGTATGCTTGAGCCAACGAGGCCCGAAACAACGCGACTTTCGCACATATTAAATTTCAAAGCATGGCAAAGAAAGTACTTTTTATCAATCAGGAGATTGCTCCGTATGTTCCCGAAACAGCACTCTCAATCATGGGTAGAGACCTTCCGACAAAAATGCAGGAAGAAGGTTTCGAAATTCGCACGTTCATGCCCAAATGGGGCAATATCAACGAGCGCAGAGGACAACTTCATGAGGTAATACGCCTTTCAGGAATGAATCTCGTCATCGACGATACCGATCATCCACTGATAATCAAGGTAGCATCCATTCCCCAGACACGCCTTCAGGTGTACTTCATCGACAACGACGACTACTTCATGAAGCGCAAGATGGCTGTAGACGAAAATGGCGAAGAATACGACGACAACGGCGAAAGAGCTATTTTCTTCGCACGTGGCGTATTGGAAACAGTGAAGAAGCTCAGATGGTCGTCTGAAGTAATCCACTGCCAAGGCTGGATGTCGTACATCGTGCCGCTCTTCATCAAGGCTGCATACAACGACGAACCGACATTCAACGACACAAAAATCGTAACGTCAATTTTCAAGGACGGCTTATCAAAGGACATCGGCAACAACTTCAAGAACTGTCTTGAGTTTAAGGACATCACCGTTGACAGTCTCAGCGCATACAAGGACGACTTCGACTTCATGGAGTTCTGCAAACTGGCTATCGACAATAGCGACGCTGTAATCGAGGCTGAGGAGAACGCTAATCCGGAGTTGCTGGCATACGCTGAGAGCAAGGGCTTGCCTATCCTGAAATATCCTGGAGAAAACTACACAGAGGCCTACAAGGAATTCTACGAGAAGCTGTAGGGCTGACAATCAAAATCAATACATTTTGAATATGAAGCTAAAGTTTTTGGCGGGTTTAGCACTTGCCACTTTTATATTCACGTCATGCGACGATACCACTGGCGACATCGGCAGTGGTACGCTCATTGACGGCAGCGACGGCCTGAATATAGTCACAGATACCTTCGAGATAAAAACACGCTCAATCGTCGCCGACTCGGTTTTGGCAAGAACATACACCGGTTACATCGGCAAGGTGCGCGATCCGGAGACGGGCGCTTACCTCAGCAGCGACTTCATGACGCAGTTCTATCTGCCCGAAGGATTCGAGTTTCCTGAAAAGGACAGCATCAAGAGCCTCGTAAACGGCCAAATCGTTGCAGACTCTTGCGACATCCGACTCTACTACAAGGAGTATTACGGCGACTCGCTGGCACCTATGAAGCTCACGGCTTACGAGCTGTCGAAGCCTATACCGGAAAAGACGTACTACTCTAACTTCAATCCCGAGAAAGAAGGTTTCGTGAACAAGAGCAACGGTGTAAACAAGGTGTACACTCTCGTAGACCTTAATGTTGACGCTGCTACTCGCAACAGTTCCGACTACATCAAGTCGATACGCATACCGCTCGACGCTTCGTTCGGTACAGACATCATGCGCCACTTCTACGACAAGAAGGAGGACTTCAAGAACGCCTATACCTTTATTAATAAGGTTACACCGGGCTTCTACTTCAAGACCAGAAGCGGACTGGGAGCTATGGCACATGTATATCTCAGCCAGTTGAACGTATACTTCAAGCATAAGACGACCACGACGACCAAGGATGGCACAAAGAAAGACACCATCCTCGTCTCTACAGCTGCGTTCCCTGGTACAGAAGAAGTGCTACAGACAACAAATATCATCAACGACAAGGCCGCCATCAAGCGACTCGCCGAAGATAACTCTTGCACTTACATAAAGTCGCCTGCAGGAATCTTTACAGAGATGACAATTCCGGTTGAGCAGATTATGAGAGGTCACGAGAACGACACTATCAATACAGCAAAGGTTAGTCTGTCGCGCATCAATTCAACTGTAAACAGCGATTATGCGCTCAATATCCCCACCACTCTGCTGATGATTCCGAAGGCTGAGATGTACTCGTTCTTCGAGAACAAGCAGGTAGCCAACTACAAGACATCGTTCCTTGCTACATACAGCAGCACGACGAACCAGTACACGTTCAACAACATCGGAAGTCTGGTACGCTACATGAACGAGAACAAGCAGAACAAGGATTGGGATAAGGTGGTTATCATTCCGGTCACTCCGACTTACAACACGTCAGGCGAAATGACAAACCTCACACACGATATGTCTATCTCAAGCACAAAACTGGTTGGCGGAAGCGAGAATCAGAATGGTGCCATCAACATCACTGTCATATACAGCAAATTCAAATAAGCAGATTTATGGCAGACAACTTTCTTGAACGCCAACGACGCGACTACGAGGAGCGCAAGCAACAGTGGCAGCGATCTACTAAGAAAGCTGCAAGCGTGTCAGAGATACTAAGAAAGGCGCGCGAGAAATTCAATAACGACTAATTTGAAGAAACATAATTCAATACCATAAGATTGAATGACGTTTAATTCAATAGCGAATAAAGACAAAGAGCCGTTCCATCATTGTATGGAGCGGCTTTTTGTTTATATAGACTATTACAAGAATGCTATAAACCAAGGCTTAACAGCTTTTTAAATAAATTATTCAGAAAAGTTTTGACAGAGAATTTATTTTGCTTAACTTTGCGGAATAACTAATAACTATAAAAACAAATAATTCTAACCTATTAAAACTTTATGGCAACAGAAAAAAGAAACCTCCTCAAAGGAGACTTTAGCAAGAAAAACGCCCTACTCTTTGCTTTAGCGGTTCTTGTCACAATTGTGCTCTGGAACCTACCTACAAGCAGTTTCGGAATTGAAGGACTCACCGTTATCCAGCAACGCATTATCGCCGTGTTCGCACTGGCAACAATCTTGTGGGTAACAGAAGCCATTTCGCCTTGGGCAACATCCGTATCGCTTATCGGCTTGTTGCTGTTCACAACATCCGACAATGCGTTCCACTTCTTCCGTTCAGGCATTGAAAAGGAAGAACTGCTCGACCATAGCGCTCTTATGGCTACATTCGCCGACCCGATCATCATCCTCTTCCTCGGCGGTTTCATCCTCGCTATCGCAGCAACAAAGTCTGGACTTGACGTGCTTCTGGCACGCACTCTGCTTAAGCCTTTCGGCAACAAGAGCGAGAATGTGCTCCTCGGCTTTATCCTCATCACCGGCGTATTCTCAATGTTCGTCAGCAACACCGCTACAGCTGCGATGATGCTCACATTCCTTGCGCCAGTATTCAAGGCTCTCCCGCCTGAAGGCAAAGGCCGCGTAGCCCTCACACTGTCTATCCCCGTTGCTGCCAACATCGGCGGTATGGGAACACCTATCGGCACACCTCCTAACGCAATCGCGCTGAAATACCTAAACTCACCAACAGGCTTGAACCTCGGTATCGGTTTCGGCGAATGGATGATGTACATGCTTCCACTTACAATCGTTTTGCTCCTCATCGGTTGGTTCTTGCTCAAGAAGTTCTTCCCGTTCAAGAAGAAGACCATCGATCTTGAGATTGAAGGCGAAGTGCAGCACAACTGGCGCACAATGGTAGTTGCCGGAACATTCATCGTAACTGTATTGCTGTGGATCTGCGACCGTTGGACTGGTGTAGGTGCAAACACTGTAGCCATGGTGCCAATCGTAGTTTTCGCTTTCACTGGCGTAATCAAAGCACGCGACTTGGAGGAAATCAACTGGAGCGTTATCTGGATGGTAGCCGGTGGTTTCGCACTCGGACTTGCACTCAACGAGTCGGGTCTCGCAGAGAACGTAATCAAGAGCATTCCGTTCAGCTCATGGTCGTCGGTAGTTATCCTGCTTGCTTCAGGTATCATCTGCTACCTTCTCTCAAACTTTATCTCAAACACCGCAACGGCAGCACTCCTCGTACCAATCCTTGCCGTTGTATGTAAGGGTATGGGCAACTCGCTTGAGAGCATCGGCGGCACACCGACCGTACTTATCGGTATCGCGGTGGCAGCATCTGTAGCGATGACTCTGCCTATCTCTACACCTCCAAATGCTATCGCCCACTCAACTGGTTTGGTAAAGCAGAACGAGATGATGAAGATTGGTCTGACAATGGGTATCATCGGTTTGGTACTTGGCTACTTATTGCTCTTCTTCCTCGGCGAGATGCACGCATGGCAGTAATATATGCATATTGAATAGTGCGTGCAATAATGTCATAAAACATATTATTGCACGCATAACAATATAAGGATATACAGAAAACACATGTCTATTTCACAGGAAACACTTTACGCTATAGCATTAACACGCATTAGCTATTTCAATACAGCCACCTGCCTGCAGCTATACCGCAAGCTCGGTTCGGCAACAGCTATTATGGAGAACCGTAATAACATCAAGGACGTTATCAGCGACGCTTCTCCACGCCTTATTAATGCGCTGAGCGATGTTTCCGAAGCCTTGCATCGTGCAGAAGCAGAATTAGAATTTGATAACGCGCATGCCATCCGCCCATTGACGATGGCATGCGACGATTATCCAGAACGAATGCGCAACTGCGACGATGCTCCAATCGTACTTTTCTATCGTGGCAATGCCGACCTCAACCAGCGTCGCATCGTGTCGGTTGTTGGCACACGCCATTGCACAGCCTACGGACAAGATATCATCAACAACTTCTGCCGGTCGCTTAAAGAGCTTTGCCCAGATGTGCTCATCGTGAGCGGTCTGGCGTATGGAGTGGATATCTGCGCACACCGTAACGCTCTGAAGAACGGGTTCGACACCGTAGGCGTATTGGCACACGGCTTGGACATGCTTTATCCTTCCGCCCATCGTGACACAGCAAAAGAGATGCTCTCGCACGGCGGACTTCTGACGGAATTTCTTACGAACACGAACCCCGACAAGATGAACTTCGTGAGACGCAACCGCATCGTAGCAGGCATTTCCGACGCTACTATCGTAGTGGAGAGTGCGGCACGCGGCGGCAGTCTGATAACAGCCGACATCGCACAAAGCTACGCCCGCGACGTTTTCACCTTTCCAGGCAACGTGAATTCGCCATACAGCGAAGGTTGCAACAAACTCATACGCGACAACAAGGCAGCCTTGATAACCTGCGCCGAAGACTTTGTAAACGCAATGGGATGGGAGCAGGACAACAAAGTGAAGGAAGCTCGTGCTAAAGGCATCGAACGCCAACTGTTCCCAGAACTGACAGCCGAAGAAACGCGCATAGTAGAACTACTGCAAAAGAACAACGACCTGCAACTGAACATCATCGCCGTGCAGACCGGACTGCCTATTGGCAGCATCTCAGCACTCTTGTTCAGCCTCGAATTGAAAGGTGTTATCAAGCTATACGCAGGAGGAGTGTACCATTTACTTGGCTAATATTAGAATTTTAGGTATAAAAATTTTGCACTTATTTCTAATTGTCGTAACTTTGCATAATACTCAAAGAAATAATATAACAATAAACAAATACGCAAATGCCAGAAATTTCAACACGAGGACTTGAAATGCCCGAATCGCCGATTCGCAAATTAGCGCCTTTGGCAGTTGACGCCAAAAAGCGTGGTGTGAAAGTCTACCACCTCAATATCGGACAGCCAGACCTGCCCACTCCACAAGTAGGACTCGACGCATTGAAGCACATCGATCGTAGTGTGCTCGAATATTCGCCGTCGCAGGGCTATCTCTCATACCGCGAGCGACTGACCGGTTATTACAAGCGCTTTAATATTAATGTGTCGGCAGACGACATCATCATTACAGCCGGTGGTTCTGAAGCGGTGCTTTTCGCGTTCATGTCGTGCCTTAACCCGGGCGACGAAATCATCATCCCTGAGCCAGCTTACGCCAACTATATGGCCTTTGCTATTTCGGCTGGCGCAAAGATTCGCACAATCGCCACAACCATAGAGGAAGGCTTCTCGCTGCCTAAGGTGGAGAAGTTCGAGGAACTCATCAACGAGCGCACACGTGCCATCCTGATTTGCAACCCGAACAACCCTACAGGCTATCTCTACACACGCCGCGAGATGAACCAGATTCGCGACTTGGTGAAGAAGTACGACCTCTATCTGTTCTCGGACGAGGTTTATCGTGAGTACATCTACACCGGTTCGCCTTACATCTCAGCCTGCCATCTTGAAGGAATCGAGGACAACGTGATACTTATCGACTCCGTTTCCAAGCGCTACAGCGAGTGCGGCATCCGCATCGGAGCCTTGATTACGAAGAACCCGCAGGTGCGTGCAGCCGTAATGAAACTGTGCCAGGCGCGCCTCTCTCCTCCTCTGCTTGGTCAGATAGTAGCCGAGGCATCGCTTGATGCGCCCGAGGACTACTACCGCGACGTTTACGAGGAATACGTAGAGCGCCGCAAGTGTCTCATCGATGGTCTCAACCGCATACCGGGCGTCTACTCGCCGATACCTATGGGCGCCTTCTACACCGTAGCCAAGTTGCCGGTAGACGACAGCGAGAAATTCTGCCGCTGGTGTCTTGAGGAGTTCCAGTACGAGGGCGAGACCGTCATGATGGCTCCTGCCGCAGGCTTCTACACCACACCGGGTGCAGGCATCAATCAGGTGCGCATCGCCTACGTGCTGAAGAAGGAAGACCTTGAGCGTGCGCTCATCGTTCTGCGCAAGGCTCTTGAGGCATATCCAGGCAGAGTGGACAGCAACGATTAATACATTCAGATTAATCGGAGCATCAAGAACATTCAGAAATAAATATATTTAGATATTAAGACTATAGAACATAAGAATTGAGGAGTTAAGAAGTTAAGCCCATTGTTTTTACGGCATATACAACAAGCCATAACAACGGCTCAACTTCTTAGCTCCTTATTTTTTAACTACCAAACAGAAGACTATGAACTTTCCGCTTTTCGTAGCTCGCCGCATATACTCCAACCAGATAAGCGACCGCCAAAAGGTGTCGAAGCCCGCTATACGCATAGCCACGATGGGCGTAGCAATCGGACTGGCTGTGATGATTATCAGCGTGTGCGTAGTGCTTGGCTTCAAGCATACCATACGCGACAAGGTTGTAGGCTTCGGCAGTCATATACAGATAGCCAACTTCTATGCGTTACAGACATCAGCCACCGACCAGCCTATCGTTATCAACGACTCGATGGTAAATGTGCTGAAACACATTGACGGCGTGAGCCATGTGCAGCGTTTCGCCATGAAGCAAGGCATACTGAAGACCGACAACGATTTCCTTGGAGTTGCATTCAAGGGTGTTGACGAAGCCTTCGACACCACGTTCATCCACAGCAACATGGTGGAAGGCTACATACCGCAGTTCTCTGGTGAGAAGAGCGGCAACAAGATTCTCATATCGAAGTCGATGGCAGACAAGCTGCAGACAAAGTGCGGCGACCGCATCTTCGCCTACTTCATTGACGAGAACGGAGTGAGGGCGCGCCGCTTCACCATCACGGGCGTCTACCAGACCAACCTCTCGCAATACGACAACGCTATCTGCTTCTGCGACTTGTATACAGCCGTTAAGCTGAACAACTTCAGTCCCGGTCAGGTGTCTGGAGCCGAACTTACCGTAGCCGACTTCAGCAAGCTCGACGACACGGAGCACATCATCGTGAAGAAAGTGAACCGCACAATGGACTGCAACGGCGCCACCTACTCGTCGAAAACGATACGCGAGTTGTCGCCACAGATATTCTCATGGCTCGACCTTCTCGACCTCAACGTGTGGATAATCCTCGCCATCATGACCGCCGTTGCGGTTGTCACAATGATATCCGGTCTGCTCATCATCATACTTGAGCGCACAACGATGATCGGTATACTCAAGGCGCTCGGTGCACGCAACAAGACGGTGCGCCACACGTTCCTTTGGTTCGCCGCCTTCATTATCGGCAAGGGTCTGCTTTGGGGCAACTTGTTGGGCTTGGGTCTCGTCATACTGCAACACTTCACCGGCTTTGCTAAGCTCGACCCCGCAACCTACTACGTCGACACCGTTCCGGTGGAGATAAACTGGCTGTTCGTCGTGGCGCTCAATGTAGCCACAATGTTTATAGCCATCGTGGTGCTCATTGCTCCGAGCTACCTCATCTCGCACATCCACCCCGCACGTTCAATGCGTTACGAATAATACACACGACGCAGACAATGCAATACGAATAACAATTCATTCACTAAAAAACGAAACACATAAAATATGGATATAAAGAAATCAGAATTCACGATATCGGCTGCCACCGTGAGCCAGTGTCCTAAAGACACAAAGCCCGAATTCGCGTTCATCGGACGCTCTAACGTAGGCAAGTCGAGTCTTATCAATATGCTCTGCAACCACAAGGGCCTTGCAAAGACATCTGCCACACCGGGCAAGACTCTGCTCATCAATCACTTCATCATCAACAACGACTGGTATCTGGTAGACCTTCCGGGCTACGGTTTCGCAAAGCGTTCGAAGACGGTGCAGAAGAAGCTCGACCAGATGATTACATCGTACATTCTGCAGCGCCAACAGTTAGTGAACACCTTCGTGCTCATCGACATCCGCCACGACCCGATGAAGATAGACACCGACTTCATCAACTGGCTCGGCGAAAGCTCGGTGCCCTTCTCCATCATCTTTACAAAGGCCGACAAGCTCGGACCTGTGCGTGCCAAGCAGAACGCAGCGAAGTGGATGAACTCGCTTAAGGAGCAGTGGGAGGAGCTGCCGCCCTACTTCATCACCAGTTCGGAGAAGAAGACCGGTCGCGACGAGGTGCTCGACTACATTGGAAACATACTGAACGAAATTAAAGACGCAGAATAAATGACTCCATTACTTGACGTTCAAAACATATCGAAAGCGTTCGGTGCGCACGTTCTGTTCGAGAACATCTCGTTCTCTATAGCCGAAGGCCAGCACGTAGGTCTGATAGCCAAGAACGGCACGGGCAAGTCTACCCTGCTCTCGCTGCTCTCGGGCAAGGAGAGTGTCGACTCGGGCAGCATCATCTTCCGCCGCGACATCAAGGTTGGCTTTCTCGAACAGCAGCCAGAGTTCGACCCCGAAGAGTCGGTGCTCGACGCTTGCTTCAACCATCAGGGCGACCCCGACCGCATATTGAAGGCTAAGCAGATACTCACGCAGCTGCACATCACCGACCTCACGCAGCCTATGGGACAACTCAGCGGCGGACAGCAGAAGCGCATAGCGCTCGCCAACGTGCTCATCACCGAGCCCGACCTGCTCATCCTCGACGAGCCTACAAACCACCTCGACCTCGAGATGATAGAATGGCTTGAGGGCTATCTGCAGCGCGGCAACAAGACGCTGCTCATGGTGACGCACGACCGCTACTTCCTCGACCGTGTCTGCAACATCATTCTCGAACTCGACAACCATACCGTCTATTCATACCGCGGCAACTTCCAGTATTACATGGAGAAGCGTCAGGAGCGCATAGACGCCACACGCGCCGAGATAGAGCGCGCCAACAACCTCTACCGCCGCGAACTCGAGTGGATGCGCCGCCAGCCGCAGGCACGCGGACACAAGGCACGCTACCGCGAGGAGGCGTTCTACGACCTCGAGAGCAAGGCGAAGCAGCGCATCGAGGAACGACAGATGCGCCTGAAGTCGAAGAACGTATACATCGGTTCGAAGATATTCGAGTGCCAGTACGTCTCGAAAGCGTTCGACGAGAAGGTGATACTGAAGGACTTCTACTACAACTTCCAGCGCTTCGAGAAGATGGGCATCGTGGGCAACAACGGCACGGGCAAGTCTACATTCATAAAGATGTTGCTCGGCGAAGTGGCGCCCGACAGCGGGCGCTTCGACGTGGGCGACACCGTGCGCTTCGGCTACTTCTCGCAAGACGGCATGAAGTTCCGCGACGACCAGCGCGTCATCGACGTGATAGCCGACATCGCCGACTACATCGACTACGGCGGCGGCAAGCACATCACCGCAACGCAACTCCTGCAGCACTTCCTCTTCACGCCCGAGCAGCAGTACGACTACGTCTACAAGCTCTCCGGCGGCGAGCGTCGCAAGCTCTATCTGTGCACGGTGCTGATGCGCAACCCCAACTTCCTCGTGCTCGACGAGCCTACCAACGACCTCGACATACAGACGCTCGAGGTGCTCGAAGAGTATCTGCAAGACTTCCCCGGCTGCGTGATAATCGTGTCGCACGACCGCTTCTTCATGGACAAGATTGTAGACCACCTGCTCGTGTTCCGCGGCGAAGGCGAGATAAAGGACTTCCCCGGCAACTACACACAGTTCCGCGAGTGGGAGTCGTTGAAACCGAAGGAACAAGCCGACGCGAAGAACAACCCTGCCGACTCGGAGAAGAAGGAGAAGCGCGAATTCGTAGGCGAGCAACGCCGCAAGAAGACATACAAGGAGAAGTGCGAGTTCGAACGCCTTGAGAAGGAGATTGCTGCGCTCGAAGAGGAGCAGAAGACCATCGAAGAGGCGCTATGCAGCGGCACGCTCTCCATCGACGAACTGACAGAAAAGAGCAAGCGTCTGCCACTCGTGAAGGACGAGCTTGAGGAGAAAGAGATGCGCTGGCTCGAACTTTCTGAAATCGACGGATAATCAGTAGGAGGCTACGCCATTCTTGCCGTAGACATTTCATTTTTATTGGCATACTTTTTGCCAAAACGATATTTGCACGTTTTAACCGCTCAGGAGTGCCCGCAAAATCAAAAACAAAATACGTTGTCGGTTTTTCGCGAGTTTTGAGCGTGCAGCCGTAAGCACGTGGTTTACAACGCCTTGCGGCGATAAACGCTAAATTGTGCAATTTTTTCTTATGTAAAACCAAACTTATCGTGAGACTTTACCATGTAAAAGCTATGCTTTTACCGGGTAAAGTCTCACGTTTTATATTGTAAAGTCTCACGAAAAGTTTGCAAAACCTATCGTTTTAGGTTGAAAAGTCTCGGTTTTAGCAGATTTTTCGCAGCGCCGAACCACATAAACGCTCGTTTTACGCTTCTGACTTTTCTATAATGAGTTTTTTCGCGGAAGTTTTCAAAACTATATTTGCATATAAAAGTAAAAAGATGAAAAGCTAAAAACATTTAAAAATGCAAATATCCGTAGCGTACTCAGATATGTATAATTCTGAAAGCAATGACAACTTTTGGCACACTTCACACTAAAAACTGTCTGTATAGCCCTGGTTTGCCCATAATTTGAGCCTTTCTGTCGCAATGGCACACTATTTGTAATAAGAGTTTATGATTATAAATCAGAAAAACAAAACTTAAAAGTAAAAATACAAATTCATACTATGGCACAGAAAGGCAATATTGGAGTAACGACAGAGAACATCTTCCCTGTCATCAAGAA
>OGKK01000650.1_pt1 | contig 12116 bp, 10 predicted proteins | sample 1572401 | NCBI WGS metagenome assembly OGKK01 (sample SAMEA2582155, study PRJEB24529) | metagenome | biome: Human gut stool | place: China | collected 2011 | reverse complement strand
AATTGTTGATGTCCAATCTGAAAAAGATGGCCGTAACTTTGCTAAAGAAGGTCCTATCGGTACAGGTCCATACGTAGTTAAATCTTTCACAAAAGAACGTGCTGAAATGGCGGCCAACGAAAATTACTGGGATGGTACAGTACCTTTCAAAACTGTAGAAATTCCTTCTATCGACGATCCTAATACGCGTGCTATGAGCTTGCAATCTGGTGATGTTGATATGGCAGTTAATATCGGTGCTGGTGAAATGGGCTTATTCCAAAATAACGATAAGTTTAAGGTTGATGAAATTGCATCCCTTCGCGTAGTATTGGCTCGTATTAACCAAAAAGGGATTCTTGGTGATGACAAAGTTCGTGCTGCTGTTATCTCTGCCACAGACCGTAAAAACTATGCTGATGTATTGTTAAAAGGTACATTCATTCCTGGTTCTGCTCCAATTCCACCATCCATGGACTATGGATTCAATGATTTAAAAGATCCTAATGCGTATAACCCTGAACGTTCTAAACAATTATTAGCAGAAGATGGTTGGAAAGATACTGATGGGGACGGCATCCTTGATAAAGATGGTAAACCATTAACATTCGACTTCGTAGTATATAATTCTCGTGCTGAATTGCCACTTTATGCAGAAGCTGTTCAAGCTGACCTCAAAAAAGTGGGTATCGACATGAAAATTAAAACCGTTGACTATAACTTGATTGATAAAATGGGCCAAGACGGCGACTATGACATGCTTATCTCCAATATCGTAACGGCTAATACAGGCGATCCAATCTGGTTCTTGGCTAACTACTGGCATACAAATGACAATGGTTCCAACCCTCAAAACGGTTCTGGTTATTCCAATCCACAAGTTGACCAATTGTTAGATGCAGCTGAAACAGAATTCGATCCTGCTAAACGTCGTGAATATGCAATCCAAATTCAACAATTATTGATGAATGATGGTGCTGCATTATTCTTAGGTTATCCTAAAACTAATATAATTACTGGTTCTTACTTGAAAGGTGCTGTCATGTACCCAAGTGACTACTACTGGATTACTAATAAAATTACAAAATAATAAGGAGCTATAATGGCAGAAAACATACTAACTGTAGAGAACCTTAACATCGCGTACCAAGGTGTGCCTGCTGTTATGGATGTAAACTTTACCTTGGAACGCGGTAAGGTATTGACCATTGTAGGGGAATCTGGATCCGGTAAAACTACCGTGATCCGTGCCCTCATGGGTTTGTTGCCTATAGGTGGTGAGGTCACAGATGGTACCATGATCTTTAATGGTCAAGATCTTCGCACCCTATCTAAGTCAGAATGGAGAGCCATACGTGGTAAAGATATGGCCATGATTTTCCAAGATAGTGGTAGTGCACTCGATCCGATTGTGCGCATTGGTAAACAGTTTAGAGAATTATTTAAAGCTCATATTGAAATCACTAATGATGAATGTGATCGTCGTGCAATTGCTTTGTTAGAGTCTGTGGCATTACCTAATTGTGCAGATATATTGTGTCGCTATCCTCACGAATTATCTGGTGGTCAACGCCAACGTGTGGGCATTGCTATGGCATTAGCGATGGATCCTGCGTTATTAATTGGTGATGAACCTACATCTGCTTTAGATGTAACAACACAATCACAAGTTGTTATGCAAATGCTAGAACTTGCTAAAGAGCATAATTCTGCTATCGTAATGGTTACGCATAACCTTGGTGTAGCGGCCTATATGTCCGACTATATCATTGTTATGAAAAAGGGTCGTGTTGTTGATGCTGGCACACCGCAAGATATTTTAGAAAATCCATCTAATGAATATACGAAACAATTAAAAGATGCTGTACCAACATTGGGAGGAGGTCGTTACATTGACTAACTACGCTGTAGAATTAAAAAATGTATATAAACGATTCCCACTTCCTACTGGTGGTGAGCTCGAAGCATGTAAGGATATCAATATTACCTTAGAAAAAGGCGAGTCCCTTGGGATTGTAGGTGAATCTGGCTCTGGTAAAACGACTTTGGTTCGTATGATCATGAAGATGCTGCCTATTACAGAAGGCGAGATTTATGTAGATGGTGTAGAGATTCAACATATGAACTCTGAGCAAACAAAAGAATACCGCAAGAAAATTCAAATGGTATTCCAAGATCCATCTGCAGCTTTCAATCCGCGTATGAAGGTAAAGGATATTATTCTTGAGCCACTATACAACTTTGGTCTTCTAGAAAAAGGAAAAGAAGAACAGATTGCTGGTGATTATCTTGAAATGGTAGACCTACCTCGTGAGTTCATGAATCGCTATCCTCATGAAATGTCTGGTGGACAACGTCAACGTGTTGCCATTGCTCGTGCTATCGTACTAGAGCCTGAAATTCTTGTTTTAGATGAGGCAACAAGTGCTCTAGATGTGTCTGTACAAGACTCCATTGCCTATTTATTGGCGCGTTTACAAAAAAAGAAAAATTTAACATACCTATTTATCGCTCATGATATTGCGTTCATTCGTACTATGTGCCACAAGGTGATCGTAATGCACAAAGGCGCTATTGTTGAAGAGCTAGATGCATTTCACTTAGCTGATGCGAAGCATCCTTATACAAAAGTTCTATTGAGCTCCATCTTTGAAATTGGCCAAGATCATAAGCCACTTACTTTAGAAGAAGCGGCTGTAGAAGCATAGGACTTTGGCACAACGTATCCGACTTCTCATTGTAGCGATCGCCTAGTGTATTCGACTAGAGGATTCGCCTACTAATATGGGTAAAATACAATAGGTACATATATAATAGCAGTTAGCTTTAGAGCTAACTGCTATTTTTGTATGTTACGTATCTATACAGATTTTCTCATATATATAATTATATCGAAAATTTTCTTAGAAATGATTGTGTTAACACTAAATATATAGTATAGTTGACTAAGTAACATACCCCTATGGGTATAATTGGAATATGCTCATATGAAGTGATATACATAGATTCTCTCTATATTAACTGTTGTAAAAGTGGGTTAGGTTTACTAGGTTATGTTAATGCAAAACATAGTGAGCGTCTGAGCATAAATAATAGTTAAGGAATATAGAAAGGTTGGGTGTGTAAATGAATGGATTACGTAAGGCGTTACTGATTAGCATGATGCTGGGTGTTACGGTCCTTGGTACTGTAGGCTGCATAAATCAATCCTCCGATTCATCTAATGATGTATTAAAGGTAGGGGCAATTAGCTTTGCGGGTACCTTGGAACCAACAGAAAACTATTTTAGCTGGGCTGTTGTACGGTACGGTGTTGGCGAAACACTCACCAAGTTTGATGATCATATGAATGCCAAACCCTGGTTGGCATCATCTTGGAAACAAAGTGATGATAAGCTGACTTGGACTTTTACCATTAACGATAAGGTTAAGTTCTCTAATGGTAATCCTCTTACAGCAGAGGCCGTAAAAGCATCCTTGGAAAGGACTTTTACAAAAAGTAAACGAGCAAAGACGTTCTTTAATTACACAGAAATGATGGCTAATGGTCAAGAACTTACAATCAAGACAGATAAACCTTATTATAATTTGCCAAATTTGTTGGGAGATCCATTGTTCTTAATTATGGATGTGACTGCAGAAGCAAATGGTCGTGATATAGCAAAGAAAGGTCCTATTGGTACTGGTCCTTATGTAGTTACATCATTTACAAAAGAGCGTGCTGAGCTAGCACGGAATGATAACTACTGGGATGGCAAGCCAGGCTTCAGTAAGGTTGAAATTCCATCTATTAACGATGCCAATACACGAGCTATGGCATTGCAAGCGGGTGATGTAGATATAGCTGTTAGCATTGGACCTGGAGAATATGGTATCTTCCAAAACGATAAGAAATTTACTATTTATGAAGAATCATCCTTACGTGATGTATTCGTTCGGATGAGCCAAAAAGGCAAGCTTAAGAATGCTAATCTTCGAGCGGCTCTCATTGCCGGAGCAGACCGTGAGTCTTATGCAAAGAACCTTATGAAGAATACCTTTATTGCCGGTAAGGCTCCATTGCCACCATCCATTGATTATGGATTCAATCAATTGCGGGACCCTAATACATATAATATTGAACGTGCTAAAGAATTACTTAAACGTGAAGGTTATATTGATACAAATGGTGATGGTATTGTAGATAAAGATGGTGAAAACCTAGTACTTGATTTCTATGCCTATACATCTCGACCTGAATTGCCATTATATGCAGAGGCATTACAAGCGGACTACAAAAAAATCGGTGTAGATTTACAAATTAAAATCGTAGACTATGCTGTGATCGATACATTGGCGCAATCTGGAGATTACGATATGCTCATCTCTAGTGTAGTTACTGCTAATACTGGCCAACCTGTATGGTTCTTGAAACAATACTGGGGGACAGGTAGTGATACAAACGGCTCTGGATTCTCTAATCCACGTTTCGATGAATTGTTAGCTCTTGGTGAAAGTGCCAACGATCCACTGGTTCGTCGTAATGCGGTGATCAATGCACAACAATTGATGCTTGATGACTCCGTAGCACTTTTCCTTGGATATCCTAAGATTAATATTGTAGGGAATAATAATATCGATGGTATTAAGATATCTCCATCTGAATACTATATCATTACGAAAGACTTAAAACGGAAATAATTTTATTATATAAACCTATAGTAATGAAACTTGTTAATATAATTTAAAGTAGTTGTAGACATATCAAAAGAGGACTAGCCACGACTAGTCCTCTTTTTGTAGTTAGTTATTTTTTCTTTTGTTCTGTTGCATCAAGTTCTGCCATATTTACGACATTTGCTTTACCAACCATTTTGTTATATTTTATAAAAAGTTGTGTATATGCTTCGCCGTAGGAAGAATTGATGATGATATAGTTGCGAGCCTCTGCGACAAATTCTTTTACGGAGTCTTGATACTCGCGAACCGCATTTTGTGTTTCTGATGTTGTACCAGGTTGTAATTTGTTGATGCGTTGCGTGATTTGTTGCAAGTTTGCTTCAACCTTTTGGGTATCCGTATTTCCATCTGGATCGATAAGGTCGATTGTTTGGGCAGTCATGAGATTTAACTCGATGAAGTTAACTGCATTTTCACGTTTTTCACCTTGATATTCAGTCATGCGTTCTGTATAGAGCTCATTATTACGATTATCTAAGGCTAAATCTAAAGCGTTGTATGTAGCGTAGAATTGTTCAGCTAGAGGTACATACTGTGCCGCTAACTCATCGCTACCTTTGAAATTATCTTTTTCAAAACGACGTTCTACATAGTAGGCTTGCAATTGATCCGCAACAGGAATCAATTGATCTAGCACTGCTAATACATCATTAGTTGATTGATTTACATCTTCGTATGGAGTAGGGCTATCTTGCTTTGCAGCCTCTAATGCTGTTTTAAGATCTTTGTATTTAGGTAATGTAATCGTCGTGTTATGGGACCCATTACGTAACTCTTCGAGCGTTGGTTGTAATTGATTTGCATAGGCTACACTGTATGCGTTATATGAGTCTAATGCGACGATATAAGGTCGGATAGCGTTGATCTTGTCGTCAACGGTTGATCGATATAAAATTGTCGTTGTATTGGATGACAAGAGTGTATACACCCCGTAGATCCCACCACCGATAATAGCGATGCCAAGTATAACGGCTGCTATTAACTTGATGTACCCCTTTTTCAACTGCGCACGCTCCTTGAAAACACACTAACTCTTTTTGGATCCGTTTGGGCGGACTACGCCCCTAAGAGTAATTAGTTATATTATATCATAAACTTAGGTCCCAAAAAAGACGTATAGAGCAGAGAATCATAAGGAATAGATGAAATTATTCGATGTGAACATATATTAATATTTATAATTCGCTATTTATAGATGAATATACTCTGTAAAAGTTAAATTAGTATATTTCTTAATACCTTTGATATAATTTACATATATATGATTGGAGGGGATTCTAATGAGCACGGATAAGGTTTATAACTCCATTGAAGAAGTATTAGATATAGCTGAATCTGCAGAGGGTAAAACGGTTGGTGAGTTTGATATAAATAATCGCCTGGATAGTAGGGGAAACAAGGGCGGTATTGGTCAGGTTTTAGAAGAAGGCTTATTTAAAATGGCTGTTAATAGCAGAGCAGAAGCAGACTTTGTTGATTTGGGTTTGGAGCTAAAAGTTACTGCTATAAAAGAAAATAAAAAGAATGACTTCTCTGCAAAAGAACGGTTAGTTTTAAATATTATTAACTATGAAGAGGATTATAAAGACTCTTTTGAAGAATCATCATTTTGGCAAAAAAATAAGAATTTATTGGTTATATTTTACTTATATAAAGACGAATTAGATAAAAAGGACTTTCCTATCATAAAGTCTGTTTTACATAATTTTGATCCTGTGGATTTAGAAATTATAAAGCAAGATTGGCAGACTATTATAGATAAGATTAAAGCTGGTGAGGCCCATAATATTTCGGAAGGCGATACGATGTATTTGGCTGCGTGTACTAAAGGGGCTAATGCTAAGTCCATAAGAAAACAACCATTTTCTAATATACCAGCTAAACAACGTGCATTTTCTCTTAAAAGTTCTTACATGTCTGCCTTTGCTCGCCGTGTTATTGATAGACAATTAATACCATCACTATTTAATATTGATGAACTTAAAAGTAAGACTACATTACAATTATTACAAGAACGATTCGCTCCATATATTGGTAAACGAGTATCTGAAATTGCAAAACTCGTAGATATTCCAGTAACTAAAAATAAGGCTTTTAATGCCAATCTTATTAGTGAGGTTTTGGGTGTAAAAGGGACTAAGTTAGAATCACTTAGAGAGTTTAGTAAAGCAAATATTAAGTTTAAAACCATACGGCTTGAGCCTACTGGAATCCCAAAGGAACACATGTCCTTTGAACAAATAGATTTTTATCGTTGGGTTAACGATGCATGGGAAGACTCTCAGCTTTATGAAAAATTTGAGTATACAAAATATCTATTTGTAGTATTTCAATATGATGAGACTGAGAAGGAAAATAAAAATAGAGAACCTTATTTAAAAGGAATTATGCTGTGGAATATGCCAGAGGTTGTAATTGAGCATGAGCTCAAAGATCTTTGGAAAACAACAAAAGCTATTTTGGAAGAAGGGGTTCAACTTACTCCTGTACGTAATGGTGCATCAAATAATTTACCAGGTGCTAGCTTTAATGGTGTTTGTCATATTCGTCCTAAGGCTAGAGATGGCAAAGATCAAGTAGAGCTACCCGATGGACAACATATAACAAAGCAATGCTATTGGTTAAATAGAGAATACATAGCAGAGATTGTGAAAGATATATAGTAGAAAATCAATTTGATCTTGATCTTTTATGGAAATTCTGCTATAATAGTGATCTATGAAGGTGATTGATTAAGGGGTAAAGTAATGAAAATATTCTCCATGTTTGATGGTGTTGGAGGTTTTATAGTAGGTTTAGAAAATTCCTCTAAAGAGGTTTTTCAAACGCTATATTCAAACCAATATGAGCCATCTCGTAAGACTCAAGATGCCTATGAAGTAGGTTTATATAGATTTCCTGATATAGAACATATCCCAACTGATGTAGCTTTAATTCCTAATGAAAAGTTTGCGGAAATGAAAGCTAATGGCGTAGATATGATTGTTGGGGGCTTTCCTTGCCAAGATTATTCGGTTGCTCGTAGTAAGAAGAATGAACTTGGTATCGAAGGGAAAAAAGGGGTTCTATTCTGGGAAATTATCCGTGCTACAGAGGTCATTAAACCTAAGTATTTAGTGTTAGAAAATGTTGACCGCTTGTTGAAAGCTCCATCTAACCAACGTGGGCGTGATTTTGCAATTATGTTGGCTGCGTTTAATCAGTTAGGTTATTCTGTGGAGTGGCGTGTTATCAATGCTGCTGATTATGGTCGTGCACAACGGAGACGTCGTGTGTTCTTCTTTGTATTTAGAAATGATACAAAGTGGGGAAAACGATTACATACTAAATACGAAGCCACATTGCCTACTGATGCCGATTTAGATACTCGTTTAGCTTGTTACACATCTTATATCTTTAAAGATGGGCTTTTTGCTCGTCAATTTCCTGTTAAAGGTGAAGCAGTTAAGAAACGTTTTAATGCAAATAAGCTTGATGAGGATATTGCTGAAGTTTCTGCAAACTTCTCAGATGGTAAAATGTGGAACGCTGGCCTCATGACAAACGGGTACTATTATACGATTGAAACTGAACCTAAAGGTGATGAAGAACCAATCCCAATGAAAGAGATTGTGGTCTCACCTGATCAAGTGCCGGAAGAGTATTATATTGATGGTGAAAAATTAGAGAAGTTTAAATATCTCCGTGGACCTAAGAAAATTACACGGACTGCAGCTAATGGACATACTTATACTTTCTCTGAAGGTGGTATGAGTGAATATGACTCTCTTGATTTACCAGGACGAACAATGCTTACTTCTGAAGGTAGTGTAAATCGCTCTACACATCTTTTGAAGATTGATGGTAAATATCGTCTCATTACTCCTATTGAAGCTGAGCGTTTACAAGATTTTCCTGATGACTGGACTCGCTATAAACGTAACGCAAAAGGTGAAGTAGTAGAGGTATCTGATCGTATGCGTATGTTCTTTATGGGAAATGCACTTGTGACAGGCATCGTTAAACGTATAGGTGATGAGCTTCAAAAGATTGATGCTATCTAATAAAGGAGCTCTAGTTTAGAGCTCCTTTTCTTTAGTGTAGAGAGAGGATAATTTATGTTGTTACGTCTAACTAGATTGTTTACTTTGATTGTTGCTTTTGTATGTATTTCTAGTGCAAGCTTTGCTATTTCTTTAGGTGAATTACAAAATTCACCACAGTTTTGGCGTGAGCGACATAGCAGTAGTGTTGATGTGTATCTCGATTTAAACTCTATACAAAGTACACTTTATAACCCTCCAAAATATACTTTAAAATTTAAGGTATATACAGTTGATAAGAAAGATAAGTATATTGGTGAAGGCGATGTTATAGCCGATTACGATTATAATAAGTCCATAGAAGGTATAATAAAAAGGAATAACTTATCAAAAATGCCGTATACTTCAGAAAAGGTTAAGTCTACCGTAAAAAAAGCAAAGTTAAAAGATTCGGGAATTGTAAATAGCCTTAAAGTTAGTGCTATTTATGACCTTAATGGGAATGAGATATATTCTGGAAATCTAATTAAGGCGGCTGAAAATATCAAAGTTGATGCAACTTCAAGTGGATATATTCTCTCAGTAAAGGCATTTAAACAATATTATAAAGTTAACTTTTAATTACACTGTGAAAATTCTTTTCTTTTATAATTGAAATACATTAGCATACAATATAAAGGTACGCCTATAATACTATATAGGTGTACCTTTTATTTGTATGGATAGGATATTTGTGATGTGAAAGAGCTATTAGAACATATTAGCGTATTGTTTAAATTATATTTTGATACTCATTGTCCATACTTTCATATCGTTATATAATAATATTATCAAATTTGTATTTTTCGATATAATCAATGAAAGGAGTACAACATGTCAAATTTTATCACTCCTAAAGAATTATTAGCTTGTCTCGACGAGGTCATTATTTTAGATGCTCGAGGTTATCAAGATTATAAAAAAGGTCATATTAAAGGCTCTTACGCGGTGGATTTGGATAAGGATTTAACAGGTCCTTTGGGCGAGCATGGTGGTCGTCATCCGTTGCCAGATATGGAGCGTTTAGCTCATACATTTGAGTCTTATGGTATCACTCGTGATTCCAAGGTTGTCGTATACGACTCTTGGCTTTTCTTGGCGGGCCGCCTGTGGTGGACGTTGCGCTATATGGGGTTATCTGATGTGCGCGTATTGTCCGGTGGCATTGAACGTTGGGTTAAAGAAGGTCATGTTCTTACTAAAGATCCTACTCCATTACCTACAGAACCAACAGTTTTTAATTATGAATTGCAAACTCACATGGTTATGAGTCGAGATGAGGTTCTCAAGGCTAGTGAAAGCGGAGATCATGTTATCATTGATGCTCGTGCGCCGTTCCGCTACGATGGGTCTCAAGTAGATACGATGGATGGCATGACTGGTCACATTCCTGGTGCTGTTAATCATTTTTATGAAAGTGGCTATACCGCAGATGGTCCTAAGTCTGTAAAAGATTTAGAAGCCGAGTACTATAATGAAATCTACCAAAATAGACCTGTTGTGACTTACTGTGGTTCAGGGGTAACCGCTTGTAATGCGCTGTTAACTATGAGCGAAGTAGGGCTTGAATCGGCTTTATATGTTGGTAGCTCTAGTGATTGGGTAACCTATGACGGTTTCCCACTTAAGACTGGTGTAGAAACATTACGATAATACAGGAGGGCAAATGAAAATATTAAAACATCTACTAACCCTTGTTGCGTTTGGTTATTTGTGTTATCACATCTATACCTTCGGGCCCGGCATGTTTAATGTTACGGTGTTGGTAATTCTTGTTTTATCTTCCATAGCTAATTATTTCCGTGAAAAACGTGAAAGTGATCTTAAAGCAAACGAAAACGCTCGAAAGGCTCGTGCGGAAGCAAGACATGCAAAGAAACACAAACTATATTAGTATGTAAAAGCACTATTAGAATAAGGAGTAAGCATTGAAATTAATTTCTTGGAATGTAAACGGCCTTCGTGCCGCTGTAACAAAAGGATTTATGGAATCCTTTAACGAACTAGATGCGGATATTTTCTGTTTACAAGAAACAAAATTGCAACCTGACCAAATTTCTTTGGAATTGCCAGGCTATGAGCAATACTGGAATAGCGCTGTGAAAAAAGGCTATAGTGGTACGGCTGTATTCACGCGTATTAAACCGTTGTCCGTAACTAACGGTATCGGCATTGAAGAACATGATCAAGAGGGCCGTGTTATTACTGCTGAATATGACAATTTCTATTTAGTATGCTGCTACACGCCAAATAGCCAACGTGAATTGGCTCGTCTTGAGTACCGTATGACTTGGGAAGATGCATTCCGTAACTATTTGCTTGAATTAGATAAGAAAAAACCAGTTATTCTCTGTGGTGACCTTAACGTAGCCCATCAAGAAATAGACCTTAAAAATCCTAAGACAAACCGTAAAAATGCAGGCTTCTCCGACGAAGAACGTGCAAAAATGACAGAGCTCTTAGGTGCTGGTTTCACAGATACATTCCGTCATCTTTATCCAGATGCTATTGAAGAATACAGCTGGTGGTCTTATATGGGTAAGGCTCGTGAACGAAATACGGGATGGAGAATTGACTATTTCATCACCTCTAAACGTCTTGACGACAAAATTCAAGAAGCTAAAATTCACCAACAAATCTTTGGCTCTGATCACTGCCCAGTAGAATTGGTAATTGATTTATAAAATTTTAGTGAATGTAAAAGCACAGCCTCATCTACGGATGGGGCTGTTGTAATAGTCAAAAGGAGACAATATGGCTCAAAAACAAAAGACCGTCGTATTATTTAGTGGCGGTGTAGATAGTACTACATGTTTAGCGCTAGCTATTGAAAGATTTGGTAAAGACAATGTAGTGCCGTTATCCATTCAATATGGTCAAAAACATAGTAAAGAACTAGAGGCTGCTGCATCTATTCTCGCTTATTATGGAATTGAAGGTAAAACGATGGATGTCACTAAATTGTTTGCCTTCAGCAATTGCTCTTTATTGACCCAATCCACAGAGGCAATACCTCAAGGTTCATATAAGGAACAACAAGAGGCAGAAGGAGAAGGTACGGTTAGCACCTATGTGCCATTTAGAAATGGTCTATTCCTATCTGCAGCGGCTTCCTTAGCCTTATCTCTAGACTGCGGCTATATCTACTACGGCGCCCATAGCGATGATGCGGCGGGCAATGCATACCCAGACTGTACAGAACACTTCTACAAATCCATGGGTGACGCCATCTTCGAAGGATCTGGTAAAGAATGCTCCCTAGAAGCACCATTCATTAACCATAACAAAGCAGACGTCGTAAAAGAAGGCCTACGCCTCGGCGTACCATACCACCTAACATGGTCCTGCTACGAAGGC
>OGKK01000639.1_pt1 | contig 12265 bp, 7 predicted proteins | sample 1572401 | NCBI WGS metagenome assembly OGKK01 (sample SAMEA2582155, study PRJEB24529) | metagenome | biome: Human gut stool | place: China | collected 2011 | reverse complement strand
GCCTGGAGGGCTTCCAACGGTACGGCGGCAATCGTCTGTTTTCCCGGCATCATGTACCGTGGCGGCGCAGAGCAGAAGATCCGCAAGTATCTGGTGGACAACAACTTCATTGACTGCATCATCCAGTTGCCGAGCAACCTGTTCTTTGGTACCAGTATTGCCACCTGCATCATGGTGCTGAAAAAGGGTAAAACGGACAATAAGGTGCTGTTCATTGATGCTTCTTCCGAGTGCGTCAAGGTGACCAATAACAACAAGCTCACGCCAGAGAACATCAATAAAATCGTGGACACCTTTGCACAGCGGGCAGAAGAAGCACACTTCTCCCATCTGGCGGAGTATTCCGAGGTGCAGGAAAATGACTATAACCTGTCGGTTTCTACTTATGTGGAGGCTAAGGACACCCGTGAGAAGATCGACATTGTAAAGCTGAACGCTGAGATTGCGCAAATCGTAGCACGAGAAAACGAACTGCGGGCTGCTATTGACCAGATCGTGGCAGAAATCGAGGGCTGAGATGGAAAGCAAAAAGAAAGATTCTGCATTGGTACGTTCTTCTGCGGCAGAATATTTGACCTTTGTTGCCTCCACGGGGGAGGATAAGGACAGCATTGAGATGCGCTACGAGGATGAAAACATCTGGCTGACGCAAAAGATGATGGCGACCCTTTACGATGTGGGGCTTCCGACCATCAATGAGCATATCAAAAAGATTTATGCTGACCATGAGCAGGACGAAGCGGCAACTATTCGGAAATTCCGAATAGTTCAAAATGAGGGTGGCCGACAGGTTACTCGCAGCGTGAACTACTATAATCTGCAAATGATTATTGCCGTTGGCTTCAAGGTGAACAACCAGCGGGCGGTGCGGTTCCGTGTCTGGGCGAACCAGATCGTGGAGCAGTACACCATCAAGGGATGGGCAATGGACGAGGAACGCCTGAAAAACGGCGGCACAGTCCTGACCAAGAAATACTTTGAAGAGCAGTTGGAGCGTATCCGGGAAATTCGCATTTCGGAGCGCAACTTCTACCAGAAACTCACTGACATTTACGCTACTTCGCTGGATTATGACCGCAATGCACTGACTACAAAAGAGTTTTTTGCGAAGGTGCAGAATAAGATGCACTATGCCGTGCATCGCCATACGGCGGCAGAACTGATCTATGAGCGTGCCGATGCCGAAAAGCCGCACATGGGGCTTCACACATGGAAGGATGCTCCCAACGGCAAAATTAAAAAGAGTGATGTTTCCGTGGCGAAAAACTACCTGACCGAAGATGAAATGAAATCCATGGAGCTGATCGTTTCGGCATACCTTGACCTTGCCGAGAACCGTGCCCGCCGTCATATCCCCATGACCATGGAGGACTGGGCCAAGCGGCTGGACATCTATTTGCAGGCAGATGATCTGGAAGTGCTGAAGGATGCAGGCAAAATCTCGGCGCAGCTTGCAAAGATGTACGCCGAAACGGAGTTTGAAAAGTACCGCGTAGTGCAGGATCGGCTGTACCAGAGCGATTTTGACAGGTATTTGGAGGAAAACATAGAGTAAAGATGAGCCTTGAGATTTGGAGTTTCGTAGTGGATGTGCTCTCATTGATTGCAACAGTTGTATTGACAGTTGCAATCTATTGGCTACAGCGCTCACATGAAAAAGAACGTGAGCAAATGGAAGTGGAGGCGCAGAAAAAAGCTGTTGCTGAAGCGGCAAGAGTTTTTCTGATTGATAATGAAGATGAAATAGAATACTTGCCGTTGTCAGCGATTGCAAAAAGCCTGAATCTCAAAAGAAAGCATCATAGAGCGATAACGACTAAGTTTTTAAGATGTAGTGAGGAAGTCCAAAAGGAAATTCTGAAGCAAGCCAATTTTCAGCTAATAGAGGTTTCTAAAGAACAGGTGAGTGCTGCATTAAGACGACTAAAAGATGATATTAAGGCGTGCGGTTTTGGACGAGATACTTTATATGATGGGGCTAAATACTTTCATCGAGCGATGGAGTGTTATTCGGATGAAAAAATTGAAACCGTAAACCCGTACATATTTGAGGACATAAGGCGAACACACTTTTATCAAGGTGATTCACTCCAATTATTAAAAGACACGAGCTATAACGGAACGCTATACGGATATATGTATGATTACCTTCACTCCGCAGATTTGGGAAAATCCAAATGGCTACTGAAGCCACCAATTGACATGGTTTGGTCGCAATGCGATTTAGCTGGATGCCCAGAAGAAATAATGACATTCTGGACGATGCGAATCGTTATTGACTGTTGCCGGGTATTTGCTGAATCAGAAGAAGATTTTATTTTCGATGAAGATTTGCTCGAAACACAGGAAGATATGTATTATTATGCGGTGATGGCGTTGTATAGTACTTACATTGCAAAAAAAGTAGAGGGTGCGAATGAGTAAGCTGGATGAAATGATTCGGGAACTTTGCCCGGATGGAGTAGAGTATGTAAAGCTCAATAGTGTATGTGATATTTATGATGGCACCCACAGTACACCAAATTATACTGAGTCGGGTGTTAAATTTGCTAGTGTTGAAAATATAGGTAATCTATATGCAACGCGAAAGTATATTTCTGAGAAAGATTTTGAAAAATATAAAATCAAACCAAGAATTGGGGATGTGATGATGACTCGAATAGGGTCAGTTGGTGTTTGTACGGTTGTTGACAGAAATGAAGCACTCGCATTTTATGTGTCGCTGGCACTGTTGAGACCACAATTAGACAAAGTTCAAAGTCGTTTTCTAAAATATGCAATCGAGAGTATACATGGACGTAAGGAATTAAGAAAAAGGACACTTATAAATGCAGTTCCTATAAAAATTAATAAGGACGATATTGGCAAGGTGACAATTCCGCTTCCACCAATTGAGATTCAGAGTGAGATTGTCCATACTTTGGATAATTACACGGAAAATGTTGTAAAATTACAAAACCAGCTTACAGCAGAGCTTACAGCTCGTCAAAAGCAGTACACATTTTATCGGAATAAGCTATTAACATTTAGCGGAAACGAAAAGGCTAAGATTGTGAAAATCTCTTTGGGCGATATCGGGCCGATTTGTATGTGTAAGCGCATTTTGAAGAGCCAAACAAATACAATTGAAGGTGTCCCTTTTTATAAAATTGGAACATTTGGCAAGAAAGCAGATGCATATATTTCGAAAGAAACATTTGACGAGTATCGGTCCAAGTATAGTTTTCCGAAGAAAGGTGATGTGTTGATTTCGGCGGCAGGAACGATCGGAAGAACTGTCGTTTATGATGGTAAGCCGGCGTATTTTCAAGATTCTAACATCGTTTGGATTGACAACAATGAAAGTGTTGTTTTGAATAGTTATCTTCGCTACTGCTATGAGCTGAAACCGTGGAAGGTATCCAGCGGAGGGACAATACAGAGGTTATACAATGATAATATTGCAAAAGCGATAATTACCGTTCCTTCTCTCGATGTCCAGAACCGCATTGTAAATGTGCTGGACAACTTTGAGAAGATTTGCTCCGACCTCAACATTGGTTTGCCCGCTGAAATTGAAGCCCGGAAGAAGCAGTACGAGTATTACCGAGATAAGCTCTTGACATTTGTGGAAACCGGCAACACAATTTTGAGCAGAGCAGAGCAGAGCAGAGCAGAGCAGAGCAGAGCAGAGCAGAGCACTGATTAAGCTCTTGCAGTATGTGTTTGGCTATGCGGGTGTTTCTCTGCAAGATGTAGTAAAGAACAGCTGCTCTGGCGGAACACCGAAAAAAGGCGTATCAGAATATTACGAGGACGGGAATATTCCTTGGCTGAGGACGCAGGAAGTGGTATTCCGGGATATTTGCAAGACGGAGTGCTTCATTACGGAGAGTGCAGTAAAAAATTCTGCGGCAAAGTGGATTCCAGAGAACTGCGTAATAGTTGCAATTTCGGGCGCGACTGCTGGAAGATGTGCAATCAATAAAATTCCGCTGACAACAAACCAGCATTGTTTGAATCTTGAAGTTGACCCGGAGATGGCGTTGTACAGATATGTGTATTACTGCATCTGTGCAAAGCAGGAAGAACTTCTTGCGAAAAAGGAGGGTGCACGTGGAGATTTGAACTCAACAAGAATTTTAAGTTTGCAAATTGATCTCCCATCGATTGAAAAACAAAAACGGATTGTTTCTATCCTTGATCGCTTTGATGCAATCTGCAATGATTTGACCAGCGGCTTGCCCGCAGAGATTGAAGCAAGACAAAAGCAGTATGAGTATTACAGGGATAAATTATTGAGTTTTAAGGAACATAAAGATGAACTGTACGATTGACGAGAAAATTTATCAAGAGTTCAGGAAAGCTCTGAACGCAACGAATGTGTTTGGGTGCGAGAAAGAATATGTAGAGTTATATAATCTTGGATATGCGCTTTTGGATAGAATGGAAAAGTGCGTCGGTTATATCAATGCACATACGATGATTCCGAATTCTGAGGAAGAGTTTCTTCTTTTGATGATGTATGGTTCAATGGTAGTTGATGCGGTTAAATTGGTGCTTCACTTATTAGAGGTAGAACATCCATACACACGGGATTCGCAGACAACGTATAGCTATTTTGCAGATGTATGCGAAGAACATAATCTGATACTTCCAGATGGGAAAATACCAACTGACGATAAAGTATGGGAGTATATTCGCTCTTTGTCTTTTGCGCATCCATTCGAAACAAGTCGTGCGAAATTTCTGAAAAAGGGTGAAACACAGTACTCACCGGCAATTATTCCTTATGCAGAGCCGCAACTTTGGCAGACAAATGCAGAACCGACAGTTGACGTTATGATATACTCAACTGCATTTCCTGAAATAAAACATTTGAACATTCCATATGATAGAATCATCGGATATATAGGTTCAAGATACCAGCTCTTATCACTTGGAACAGAAAAAATCAAACAGATCATTGAAGAGAAAAAGCAAGAGTGGGCAAAGCAAAAAGTTCAGGTTAGTACAAATCCATTAGATACATTAAAGTCGGCAGCTGCTATTATGGAAAGCAGACATGAAGATACAAGACTTCATGAGTTGATTTCTTTGCTGGAGGTTCAAAGCACGATAGAGGAAAATCAACAGAAAATCATTTCCTACCAATCGAGATTGATAGAAGCAGTGCCCGAAGTTGTTAAAATGGTAGAATCGCTGGATACGGAGAGTCTAAATGACTATCTGGAAAGTTTACTTGCAGTATCTAAGCCAAGATATGCAGGAGCTGATTACCAATTGCAGAACATTTTTTCGGGATTGAATCCATATGCAGATGCAAAGGAATGGATGTGGGGATTAAAACAGGCAGAAGGATTTTACAAAGACTGTGGTTCTAAATGGGTAAAAATGGACACAGAAAAGATGAGAGATAATGAAATAAAACTTTTGGTTCGAATTGCGTGTGATATGCAATCACAAAGTGAAAAATAAGTGCTGCTGGAGGAAATCAAAATGTCCTTTTTCAATATCGTTGCGGCTACCAATGAAGATACTGTTGTTTCTACCTATGAACCCTCCAAGGTGCGCTCTGACAGCTCCCAGAGCGAGGCGGAACTGGAAAAAGAGTTTATCCGGCTGTTGTGTGAGCAGGGCTATACCTATCTGTCGCTGCATACCGAGGATGAACTGATTGCCAACCTCCGCAGCCAGTTGGAAGAGCTGAACCACTACCAGTTTTCGGACACAGAGTGGCGGCAGTTTTTCAGTGATGTAATTGCCAACCCCAACGAACATATTCCCGAAAAGACCCGGAAGATTCAGGAAGATAATGTGCAGGTATTGCACCGGGATGATGGCAGTTCCAAAAATATCACGCTGATCGACAAAAAGAACATCCACAATAACCGCCTGCAGGTCATCAACCAGTATGAGGTAAAACAAGCAGATGGCGCAAGGCATGATAACCGCTATGATGTGACGATTCTGGTCAACGGCTTTCCAGTGGTTCATGTGGAACTGAAGCGGCGCGGGGTGGCCATCCGGGAGGCGTTCAACCAAATCAACCGCTATCAGCGGGATTCGTTCTGGGCGGGCTGCGGCTTGTATGAGTATGTGCAGATTTTTGTGATCTCCAACGGCACAAATACCAAGTACTACTCCAACAGCACTCGCTACAATGCCATCAAGGATGCCAAACACGGCAAGACGAAAAAGGAAAAGACCAGCAACAGCTTTGAATTTACTTCTTACTGGGCGGATGCAAACAACCGGGTGCTGACCGACTTGATCGATTTTACCCGTACATTCCTCGCTAAGCACACGATCCTGAACATTCTGACCCGGTATTGTATCTTCACCTCGGAAAAGATGCTCATGGTGATGCGTCCCTACCAGATCACGGCAACGGAGCGGATTCTGAACCGCATCGAGATCGCCAACAACTACAAAAAATATGGCAGCATCGAAGGCGGCGGCTACATCTGGCACACCACTGGCTCCGGCAAGACGCTGACTTCTTTCAAAACGGCACGGCTGGCTTCGCAGTTACAGGATGCTTCACAGCACCGTTATATTGACAAAGTGCTATTTGTGGTAGACCGCAAGGACTTGGACTATCAGACCATGAAGGAATATGACCGCTTCGAGAAGGGAGCGGCAAACTCCAACACCAGCACCACGATTCTGAAACGCCAGTTGGAAAACCCGGAAGCACATATCATCATTACCACCATCCAGAAGCTGGCAACCTTCATCAAGAAAAATCCGGGACACGAAGTTTACCAGAAGCACGTTGTGATCATCTTTGACGAATGCCACCGCAGCCAGTTCGGTGATATGCACAAGGCAATCGTCAAGAATTTCAAGAAGTATCATTTGTTTGGCTTCACAGGCACCCCGATTTTTGCGGCCAATGCAGGAACTTCTATGGACCCGCGGTATTTTACCACGGCACAGACCTTTGGCGACCAGCTGCATACTTATACCATCGTGGATGCCATCAACGATAAGAATGTGCTGCCGTTCCGTGTGGACTACATCAAGACGATGGACGCAGAGCCGGACATGGACGATAAACAGGTTTGGGATATCGACCGGGAAAAAGCGTTCATGGCACCCCAGCGCATCTCGCTGGTGACCAAGTATATCCTTGACCACTTTGACCAGAAAACCTATCGGGGAGACAAATCGTATGAGTTCAATCTGCTGACGAATGTGGCAGAGGTGGCCTCTGCCCAGCGTGGTGCGGTGGAGGAAATCAAGCAAAAACAGCGCGTCAGCGGTTTTAATTCGATTTTCTGCGTGGCATCTGTGCCGATGGCAAAGCTGTATTATCAGGAGTTCAAAAAACAGATGGCGGCAGACCCAACCAAGCGGCTGCGCATTGCTACCATTTATAGCTATGGAGCCAATGAAGCGGAAACGGATGGCATTCTGGACGAGGAAAACCCGGAAGATACCTCCAACCTTGACCAGAGCAGCCGGGATTTTCTGGACGCAGCCATTCAGGATTACAACGAGATGTTCCACACGAACTACTCGACCGATGGCGAACGGTTCCAGAATTACTATAAAGATGTATCGCTCCGCATGAAGAATAAAGAGCTTGACCTGCTGATCGTGGTCAATATGTTCCTGACGGGCTTCGATGCCACGACCCTGAACACCCTTTGGGTGGACAAAAACCTGAAGATGCACGGTCTGATTCAGGCGTTCAGCCGGACGAACCGTATCTTGAACAGCATCAAGACCTTTGGCAATATCGTCTGCTTCCGCAACCTGCAAAAGCGGGTAGATTATGCAATTGGTTTCTTCGGGGATAACAAAGCCGGAGGAGTGGTTTTGCTGAGGAAGTATTCTGATTATTATAAAGGCTACGACGATGACCAAGGGAAGCATTATCAGGGCTATGTTGAGATGATAAACGCTTTGAAAGAAAAATTCCCGCTGACAGAGCCGCAGATCGTCGGAGAGCAGAACCAGAAAGATTTTATCGTGCTGTTTGGTGCGCTGCTGCGGATGCGGAACCTGCTGTCCTCCTTTGATGATTTCAAAGGCAACGAGATGATCTCGGAACGGGATTTACAGGACTATTTGGGCCGCTATCAGGATTTGCGGGATGAATGGCGAAACAAGAAGCGTGATGAAACGAAAGAGGACATCACCGATGACGTGGTGTTTGAGGTGGAGCTGATTCGGCAGGTCGAGATCAACATTGACTACATCCTGATGCTGGTCAAAAAGTACCATGACACCCATTGCGATGACAAAGAGGTGCTCATCACGATTCGCAAGGCGATTGATGCCAGCCCGGAATTGCGCAGCAAAAAGCAGCTGATCGAAACCTTTATTGCAGGGGTCAACGATGTGGATGATGTGATGGCAGAGTGGAACACCTATGTGTCCGAACAGCGGGAGAAAGAGCTTGCAAAGATCATCCAAGAGGAAAAACTGAAGGAGCCGGAGACACGCAAGTATCTGGCCAATGCGTTCCGGGATGGCGAAATCAAGACTGTTGGCACTGATATTGACAAACTGATGCCTCCTGTTTCTCGCTTTGGCGGCGGTGGCCGTGCACAGAAAAAACAGGGTGTGATTGATAAGCTGAAGAGCTTCTTTGATAAGTTCTTTGGGATTGGCGGAAGTTCGATGACAGCGGAAGATAACAAATAATGTCTAATGTCGAGTGTTCGTGAGCGGAAAAACTAACTTTTTACTCTTTAGTTAGGAAGAATATTACCCTGAAATTAAAACAAAGTTGCTTGTGGAGGGATGTCTATGAAATTGTTCACAAGTAAAATGCTCGAACGATTGATGAGCGAACAAAAGAAAAAGTCGGAAGGACTGCTGCCAGAAATTATCAAGCGGTTGATCCGAAGCAGTTGCCCGGATTATTCGTATCTTCGCGCGCCAGAGGAAGATGATATTTGGGCACCGGGATATGATGGAATCGTGGATAACGGAACAAAAACGCCTTATGTGGCACAGGGAACTAGCGTGTGGGAATTTGGAACCAATGCGGATTCCTTGGAAAAAATCAACAGCGATTATGGAAAACGCACAACCCGTCCGCTTGGAGTGAAAAAATCAGATACTACTTTCTATCTCGTAGTGCCTAAAATATGGGCTTACAATATATCACTTACAGAGTGGGAGGCGGAACACAGAGATGAATGGAAAGCAGTCTATGTATATGACGCATCTGTTTTGTGCGATTGGCTTAACTCGGAACCGGCGGTTTGTGCATGGCTAATACAAAACTATCTGGAAAATGAAGCGATGGAAATAGATTCTGTTGCGCATGCATGGGAGCAGTTTGTACAAAGGACAAATCCTCCGCTTAATCAGGCAATGTTCCAAATCGGTAGGGAAGAGCAGCTGGAAGCTTTTCGCAAAAAGGTGAATGAAAAGATATGCCGTGTGGCGGCAGAATCCCGAATCGAAGCATATGGATTCTGCTTGGCTGCGCTGATGCAAGATTCGGCATTGGCTGAACAGGTGACTGTTGTTTGCAGCGAAACGACGTATCATAATTTGGACAGCTTATGCGAAAACGCATATTTCCTGTTGAGGTTTCCGTATAACGGGCGGGTATCAGGACGTAACCAAACTATTCTCTGCGAGGGAAAGGGTGCTGCAAAAAAGAATGTAATTCGATTGCTTCCGCAATGGAAAACGCAGTATCTTCAGGCGTTGCAGGAGATGGGCATCGATAGCGCAAATGCTGATGAACTTTATAGTTATACACACGGAAATCTTCCAGCACTCATCCGAAAAATTCCGGGAAATGAAGCCGATTTACAGCCGGAATGGATGAGTGCGGCAGATATTGATTTGTTGCAACCGCTTGTACTTCTGCGACACTACAATATTTTAGACGAGAAAGAGAAACAGCTGGTTGCACGATTGGCTGAAACACCATATCCTGTAGTGGAACGAAAATATGAGGAACTATTGCGGATAGATGACAGCCCAATCAAAAAAGTTGGAGCGTGGTATCAAATCGTCAATGATGAAGAAGCGTGGCTGGCATTGAACATAGACATAGAAAGTGCCATGGGGCAACGGATGCACCAGGAAATCTGTGCGGCACTCTCCTGCACAGATGCAGCACAAAATCATAGAAGGTATGGCATTCTTCAACGGTTGCTTAAAAATTACATTTGTTTTGCGGAGACTGGGTCAGATCAAAATATGATTGATGCTCAGGTGAGGGAAGTCCTTTCCTTTTTTCATAAAGATAATTGTAAAGAGTGCATCATAAAGGAACTTCGAATCCTTGCTGAAGCAGCTCCGGAAGCTGTGCTTGAATTTTTAAAGAAAGAAGAACAGCTGGGGGGACAAAATGAAATCCTCTGGACGCTAGATACTTTAATAGAACGAGAGAATACATGTCTTTCAGCTTGCCAAATACTGTATCGGCTAGCATTGCAAGGAGAACAGAATGATAAAGAGGCAAAACAGCATCTGTTAGATGCACTTTGCCTATGGAGTTCTCATACGGCGCTGACTCTTGAAGAGAAAAAGGTTCTGACGATTCAGATAATTCAGCAAAATCCAGATTTCGGAGTGAAATTCGGCATTGAACTGCTCCGTAAAACCTCACTGATTCGAGGACATCGCCGAGGAAAGAAGGAACGACCCGCTCAATTAATCCTAGAACAAGAATTGTTTGAAGCTTACGATGAAATCACACGAGTTGTTTATCGTACAGCACTACAGAAGAAATGGCTTGGGCAAATAGAAAACCTGTTGAAAGAGTATCGTCGGCTGGGACAGGATGTTCTACTGGAGATGGCAGAGCAGTTTGATGCAACACAATTCTCATCAACAGCATTACAACCAATGCAATATTGGTTAAGAACTGAACTTTGTGGTAGTAAAGAATATGGTTGGACAGATTGGATAGAAGTTCTGAAAACATGGATACGTTGCACGGAATCCAGTGATCCTGTGGGAAAATTTGGATGGATATTTCTGGAATGGAACTGCCTGCCTATGGAAGAGCTTTTAGACAATCAAGAAGAAAAGAGCTGGACGAAGGAGGAAGAGGAAAGAGAACGCATTCGAGCGGAGAAATTTGCAGCACTGAAAATAGAATTTGGGATGGACGCAGTGTGGCGGCTGCTGGAAACAATGAGGGACCAGCACGCATGGGGCGTATTTCTTGCTAAAAACACTACATGTGAAGAATTTTCGGATGTAGCTGAAGCAATTCGAAAACAAGAAAAACAACAATTGTTGGCTGGCTTTTTCGATCAGGGGAATTTTCAAGAAGCATCTTCTGTCTTTGAAAAAATGTCAGAAAATGAAAAACTTCGGCTGTTGTCTACGTTGCGGCGTGAAGAAATTGACCCATGGCTGACAACGCGGGAGAGAGAACAGACGTATTGGGCGAATCAGGACATGAGGTGGTCCTACAACGAACGGAGATACAAGAAGCTATTGCAGTACCATCCGGGAGGGCTCTTACTTTACCTGTATGGCAATAGTGGACAGGTTGAGCACTTGTTTGATCTATTCAGGAAAGTATTTGAGGCAATTGCTGAACAGGGAGTCAATGCGGAGGAAAGGGGATACCTTTCTGGTATTGTCCGCAGAGTGGACGAGCAATATTATACTGATGAATGGGCTAAGTGTTGTCTGCTACTCTATAAAAAGGAGTTGCTGCAGAAACCTCCTCTGTGTTTGCAGCGGCTCTTCTTTAGGCATCCGGATAAGATGAAAATGTTTTTGGAAGAGAATCCTTCAAGATCGTTTGATGTAGAAAACGACTATTATCTGCCCGAGGAGGCGTATCAGGACAAGCGTGCATTTGACTGCTGGGCTGAATGTTTGTATGAGGAGTTTCCAGAGATTTTAGGCTATATTATGGGAAAAAGCTGTAATGGAAAAGACGGTGCTTTTCCGCATGAATTTATCCGAGAGTTTCTGGAAAAACAACAGAATGAGAAATTGACGAAAGCGGTATTCTATGGAAAGTTTAATTCCCGTGGTGCACGGATTGTACAGGATGGCCGAACCCTTTATGAACAAGCAAAATGTTACCGAGCGCAGGCGCGGGAACTGAGATTGAAGTTTCCACAGAGTGCAAAGATTCTCCTGCAGCTAGCTAAATGGATGGAATCAGAAGCTCAGCATGATCAGCTAGAAGCAGAGATTGTACCTTAAAGAAATAATAAGAATCTCCCTGCTGAAAAGCAGTTGCATCTTAAACGTGAATACGTTATAATACTCACAGAGATCCCGCTGGTTGTGTGATACTATCCTGATACTAAAAAATCAGCAAGCCGCATCTACC
>OGKK01000638.1_pt1 | contig 12280 bp, 9 predicted proteins | sample 1572401 | NCBI WGS metagenome assembly OGKK01 (sample SAMEA2582155, study PRJEB24529) | metagenome | biome: Human gut stool | place: China | collected 2011 | reverse complement strand
AAAGCAGGTATCTAACTCTTCCTCTTCTCCATCTATTATGTGAGCAAGGTTTTCAAAAAGTTTTTTCTCTCCTCCTCTCCAACCATAGATACTTTGCTTCTCATCTCCTACACAGATGATATTCTCACTCTTATCTAAGATATTTTTCAGTATTCTCCACTGTAAAATACTTGTATCTTGGAACTCATCTATAAATACACTTCTAAGTCTACCATCTATAATCTCAAAAAATTCCTCAGTAAGCCCATTTTCATCTATAAATCCAAGCTCTTTTTCTTCTAAATATTTAAAGGTATAGTTACTTATATCTGTATGAGTAAATCTCTTCTCTCTAAATTTTATCTCATCATAGATAGTATAGATTTTCTCAATGGTTTGCAAAAGTTTCTCCTCATATGGAATTACAAGTCTGTTGTACATCTCTCTTCCAAGATTATCTTTAAACTCCACATATAGATAGTTTAAATCCTCAAGTTGAGAGTCTATATCCCCTTTTTTAGATTTTACCTTCACACCACTCCAAAATTTATCCTTAAGAAAAATATTATAATTTTCCTTTAAAGACTCTCCCTTATCCTTTGAAGAAAAATATCCCCTATAATCTTTTTTTACCAAATCATCAAAGGGCTTTCCCTTTATCCCAGCTATCTCTTTTAAAATCTCCTCCTGCTTTTCTAGTATTGGAAGAGCTGGTTTATAATCAAGAGGTTCTTTCTTTTCTAAATTTTTTCCTAGGAGAATCATCTTCCATCTTTGATTTATAATATTTCTAATAAGCTCCACATACCTATCCATATCTTTTTCGCTATTATCCTCTAAAAAACTTTTAAAAAGGTTGAAGTCCTCTCTATTTTCAAAAAGTTTTTCAAAGGTTCTAATAAGGATTTTCCTATTCTCCTCTTCATCTACTATCTCATATGAGTAGATTTTTAGATATGGAGCTATTGCCTTTTTAAAGATGGTATTAGTAAATGAGTCTATTGTGTAGATTTTTAATTTATCTTTATTCTCAACAATATTTTTATAAATCTTTTTTACTTTGGATATCTCAAAAGAAAAAACATCTCCATATATATTTTGAAGATTTTTCTCTATCTCAACTCTTTTCTCTTCACTTTCACAAATCTCTTTTAAAAATTTTAAAATTCTCTCTTTAATCTCTGCAGTGGCTTTTTTTGTAAATGTCATTACCAAAATATCTTTAAAATCTATTCTCTCCATAAGAGAGGCTATATATTCAAGAGATAATCTATATGTCTTTCCTGTTCCAGCACTTGCCTTCAATATCAATTTTTTTCCCATTACTCTCTACCTCTTCCACAGATATTATAATACTCACAGGTTGTACAAGGCGTTTTCTTCTCTGCCCTCATATACTCTTGAGAGTCTACAAAATTTTTTATATTTTCCTCTAATTTCTCCCTTGTAAGAACTACCTTATCCTCTCTCTCTATCTTTCCTTTCCAAGCATTAAATACCAATTTTTTAGCTTGTCCAGACTCTCCATACAGTATTATTGTATAGTAATCTAACTGTCCATCTTGCTTATTTCCCGTCTTATAATCTATTATCTCGTTACCTATCTCACTCTCTATTACCAAATCTGCTCTTCCTCTCAGATATACATCTATATCTCCAGAATAAAATGGAGTATTTTCATAGGAACTCTTCTCACTTTGAAATCTTTTAATAGCTATCCCCTCATAGTTTGCTTTTAAATCTTTAAAAAATCTCACTATATTTCTACTTATTATAGGTATCATTATTTCTTCAGAATAGTTGTCCATATGTAGAGGTATCTTAGCTCTCTCCTTTTTAAAAGCTTTTTTCATTCTTTCTTCCACTTCAGAATACTCTACCTCTCCTATTCCATCTTGTAAAACTTTTTTCCAAATAGAGTTTACATACTCTTCTAAAACTTTATGCACTATTATTCCTAAGACTCTACTACTGATATCTTTATCCTCATATTTTAGACTATGAGTTAATCCCTCTATATTAGAGAAATAAAAACTAAGTGGACATTTTATAAGATTATCATAGTCATAAGCTCCTATTTGAAGTTTTCCCTCTTTGAAATCCTCAGAATCTTTTATGTATCTTTCATCACTACTTTGAGAATATCCCAACTCCACCCCTACTAGAGATTTTTTTAGCATATTGATACTATTTCTATTTTGTACAGGAGTTTTTAAAAGAGGTAGGGAGTATTTCAATATTATCTCCTCTAAAAATGGAGATATCTCTACACCTTTCTCTTCATCTTTCTTAGTAAAGATTACACAATCTTTTCCGCTAAATATAGCTTGAAAAAATCTATATCTCTCTATCTCTCTTTTCTCCTCTTTTGTGATAATACCTAGTTCTTTTCTCTGCTTCTCTGTTAAAATTAGATTATCATTTAAATTTTTAGGTAGATACTCATCTGTTATATCTAAAAAATAGTTGATATCCTTATGCTCCTCACTATATCTTACAAAGTCCATTCCCTTTATAAGAACGATATCTTGTCCATATTTTATATTACTCTTTATTGTTAAATCCTTCATATATTGGATAAGAAGTCTATACAGAGATATTCCCATCTTATCTCCAAAATACTCATTGAAATTAGAGTGAATTTTCATTACCTCATTACTTTTTATTATCCCAAATATTTCAAAAAATTTATCAAAAATATCTGTATTATCCAGATTCTCCTCAATAAATCTTTCCATCTTTATATGCTCTTTAAAATAGATATATAGCTCATTGGTATTGGAAATATAGGGAATACTCTCTATATCAAAGATAATCTCATTTAATTTCTCTAAAAAATCCAGTGGCATATTTTTCTCAAACCACTCCTCTTGTAAGATTTTTCTTGAGATATACTTATACCCTTCCATAGCACAACTATTTAAAAGATTAAACTCCACTTCACTTATATTATAATAATCTTTAAATATTCTCTCTTCAAAAGCAGAAAGAAACTTAGAGATTTGATAGACTCTTCCTAACTTTCCCTCTTCACTTGATATTATATCTAACTGAATATTTAAAAATTTATATAGTTTTGTATCGTTCATTGTAAAATTTTGTGATGGAACAAAGTAGCTAGGAAAGATTTTTGAGAAAATATTTCTTTCAGGAGCTGGAGAGTATATCTCATATTTTTCTATTTTTTTTAGATAAATCAGCGATAAAGCCTCTTCTAACTCATCTTTAAATTGATATACCTCTATATTTTTTATTTTCTCTGGAATAGTTACTCTATTTATTTTAAACTCTTCCTCGTTAAAATCTCCCTTTTTCATCTGTATAGCTATCTCTATCTCTTTTTTACTACTCAACTCTTTTATAAGCTCTGCATATATTTTAGGAAACTCCACCATATCTACAAATATTATCTTACTAAAGTTCTCTAACCATATATCTCTATAATTTTCTCTTCTCTCTAACCAATCACTTGGAAGATAGTTGTACTTCTCACACAATTTATCAAAGAATTTTTTTATCTCTGAAAAATATCCTAAATATTTTTTTTGCCAATGGGGATATTCACTTAATTCTTCTACCTCATTTACCAATAACTCTCTATAATAAGCAAAAAAATTGTTAGCTATATCTATCACATCATAGTAAGTAACTATTCCAAGCTCATCTTTTATATTTTGTGGTATACACTTGAAAAAGGCTAAGATTCTCTTAGCCTCTTTTAAAATAATCTTATCTGTATAAAAAATTCTATCTTTAAACTCTTCCATAGTTATAAGAGTTGCTGACTCCTCAAAGAGTTTTTCTGACATCTTTTTAGAAAAGATATCCTTCATTCTGTTATCTGAAAATATATAGAGCTTTTCTCTTTCCTTTTCATCTTTTCTTGAATAAGCATCTATGAATTTTACTCCATAATCTATATATCTAAAATTTATACCCATACATCTCTCCTATACACTTACATAGCTCCATTTTCCTTTTTTGAATACTCTATAACAAGCCATACTTCTGAAAGCTAAATCTATTGTCATAACTATCCAAGCTCCAGAAAGTCCTGTATCTATCTTATATAGGAAAAAATATGTAAGTGGTATTCTTATTACATACATACCTATTGCAGTTATCCAAAGTACAGCTTTTGTATCTCCAGCTCCTCTTAGACAACCACTCAAAACCATTGACACAGCTTGGAAAGGTTGACAGATAGAAACAAGTCTAAGAGCTACTGTTGCCATCTCCTTTATCTCTGGCTCATCAGTAAACATATAGATAATAGTTCCTGGCAAAATAAAAAACATCAACCCAAATATTGACATAGCAAATATAGCCAAAGTTGTAGTAGCTAATGCATCTCTATGGGCGTCTTTAGCCGAACCTTTTCCTAATTGTTGTCCTACTAGAGCTGTTCCAGCCACAGCAAATCCAAATCCCATATTATATGAAAATGACTCAGCTGTAAGAGCTATCTTATGAGCTGTATATGCCATAGTTCCCAAGGATATTACCATCATCTCAAATATTAACATACCAATTCTAAATATCCCTTGCTCAATAGCTGCTGGTATTCCAACTTTTAAAATTCTTATGGACATCTTCTTATCAAAAACTTTTAATTTTTGTAAAGGTATAGATACCCAAAACCTTTTTGTAAAGAATGTGGTGTATATAAAGATACAAGTTATCATTCCACGAGAAATTGTTGTAGCTATTCCAGCTCCCATTACTCCCCAACCAAATACGAAAATAAATAGATAGTTAAATAAAATATTAGAAAAAATACTTAAAATATTAGCTATCATTGGCATATTAGCTTTGGATATAGACCTATAAGCAGCAAAGAACACCACATTAAAACATAGAAATGGCATACCCAATAGAACTGTTGAATAGTATTGGTTTGTCATAACTAAGTTCATATCATCTGCTCTTCCTACTAGCTCCAATGTTTTCTCTCTAAATATAAAAAGAAGTAAAGTGATTCCCAAAGAGATTGGAATAGAGAGTATCAAACTTTGAGCTAAAGCATTTTTCCCCTCTTTTCTATCTCTAGAACCATAGGCACGACTTACTAGAGCAGTAGTACCTATACTTACAGCAAAAAAGATAGGAGTTACAGCATTCAATGGGGCATTTCCTACTCCAACAGAACTAATAGCCTCTGGTCCAAGCCTACCAACCATAAGCATATCAAAAAATCCCAATAGTGTCTGTGCAAATAAATCAGCAATAGCTGGTAGAGCTATTGTCATAATAGCAGCAAATACCTTTTTATTCCTTCTCCACTCTTTTAACAAATCCATTTGTAATCATCTCCCAAATTCTTTAGTTAATATCTTCTGTACTATTTTTTCTAGTTACTAAAAGTTGGTCTATCTTAAATCTATCTACATCTACCACTTCAAATGTATAATTTTCAAAATCTACTACAGCTCCTTTTTTAGGTATACTTTTCAACATATACATCATAAATCCTGCAATAGTTTCATATGTATCCTCTTCAGGAAATTTTTCTATATCATCTAAAACTTTTTTTACATCCTCTACTGGAGTAGCTCCATCTATAAGCCAAGAGCCCTCTCCTCTAGCTATTATCTGTTCATCAAAATTTTGATGTACTATATCTCCCATAAGAGTATTAACTACATCATTTAAAGTAATCAATCCCACTACTAATCCATATTCATTTAAAATTATAGCAAAGTCATCTCTTGCTTCGTTAAATCTATCTAAGGCTTCTGATAAAGTCAAAGTATTTGGAATTACTAAAAGATTTTTATTATAAATCCCTTTAATATTTTTTAATCCCTCTACTTCCCCATTTAATATTTTAGGTAAAATATCTTTAGAGCTTACATATCCCAATATTGAATCTATATCATTTTCACAAACTAAAAATTTTGAGTGAGGGTTATTAGCTATTTTATCCTTTATACTCTCCTCTTCCTCATTTATAGTTAAATATACTATACTATCTCTAGTTGTCATTATAGAGGATACCCATCTTGACTCCAATTCAAAAATATTTTCTATAAGTGAGTGTTCTTTTTTCTGTACTACTCCTGCTTCTGCTCCAGCATCTACCATAGCAAAAATATCATCATATGTAATACTCTCCTCTCTTACCAAAGGAATTCCAAAAAGCTTAAAAATAAAATTTGCTGTCCCATTAAAAATTAAGATAAGAGGTTTTACTATCTTTATCAATACACTCATAGGAGCAACTATCACTGTGGATATTTTCTCTGGTGATACCATTGCCATACGTCTTGGCACTAAATCTGCAAACTCTATAAAAAATCCTGTTATCAATAGAAAAGATATCACTTCCCCTATAAATTTAGAATTTGATGAAAGTGCTGGGATATACCCTTGGATAAAACTCTCTATATATGGTGCTGCTATTCCATCTCCCACTATACCTGCTAATATAGATACAGCATTTGTCCCTATCTGTACAGCTGTAAAAAAATCTCCAGATGCACGTTGTATCTTCATTACCTTTAAAGCGTTTTTACTTCCCTCATCTGCCATCACTTGTAATTTTAATTTTCTAGCAGAAGCGAGAGATATTTCACTTATTGAGAGGAACATACAAATCCCCATCAATATTATTATCAAAAAAATTCTCATTCCTATACTCATATTACTCTCCTTCTCTAATAAAATTTAAATTTTTAATATTTCACTTTAGAGGAGAGAGGTCACTGTTACAATTAAAATATGGTTTATCTTCATAAATTTCTCCTTACTCTCTATAAAAAAAATATTTTTTATGCTACAATACTTCTGTAATATAATTATAACATATTTTAAAAAAACTTGCATTGAATTTAAGGAGGTTTGATGTCGTATTTAGAGATTTTAGGAATGATAGGATTGGGGCTTGGGTGTGGCCTAAGTAAATTAGGAATACCAGCTGCTTTAGTATTTTCTCCTATCTTAGCTAGTGTATATGGAGGAAAGGCATCTGCGGGAATAATTATTATTCCAGTTATTGTCTCTGACCTTATAGTTATGTATCTATATAGAAAAGATGGAGAAAAAAAAGTACTATTTAAAATACTTCCTCTTACAGTTTTAGGAATTATTGTAGCTGTTATCTTTGGTAACAATATCTCTGATGAGATTTTTAAAAAAAGTATGGGAATCATTATCTTAATTATAGGTACTCTCACTTTATTAAAAAGTCTTAAAATAGATTTTTCAAACTTAAGTTTTCTTTTTGGATTTTTAGGAGGAATAGCTGCTTTTATTGGAAATGTTTCTGGTCCAATGATGAGTATATATCTTCTTAATATTAAAATGGATAGAGATAAATTTTATGGTACAAGAACTTGGTTTTACTTTATAGTAAATATTATCAAGGCAACTTTATATGTTTTAGTTTTAAATAATATCCATCTTGAAACTTTTAAACTTACAAGTGTAGCTATCCCATTTGTTTTTGTGGGAGTTTTTGCTGGAAAATATTTTGTTGAAAAAATGAATCAAAATGTTTTTGAAAAATTTATTCTAATTGTTAGTTTAATAAGTGGTTTAAAATTAATATTTTTTTAATGAGGAGAAAAAATGATTATAAAAGAGAAAGAAAATCAAATAGCAGCTTTAATCTACATTTTTTTTATGGGATTTGGTTATCCGCTCATTCGTTATATAAGCACAATTTTTCAAACAGTTAATACTAATGCTCTTATGTTTTTAGCTGGAGGATTACTTTTTATATCTGTTTCAAGTTTTAAATTTAAATCTGAACTTTTGAAATTGAAAAATAATTTTAGATTATTTCCAAGACTTATACTTATAGCTTTTCTTACAGCAGGAAATATGTATTGTTTTGTAGGGGGACTTAGTAAAACTTCTGCTCTTGCTGGAAGTATATTTGGAATTTTAAGTATGCCTTTTTCTGTTATTATTGCTGGAATAATATTTTTAGATGAGAGAGAAAACATAAAAGAGCTTCACTTTACTTTTGGTGGTATTATTGCTCTTTTAGGTTCATTTATCTTTGTTTTAAATGGAGCTAATAAAAGTTCATCTAGTTCAGATTTTTTAACAGGAATACTTCTCCTTGCTGGAACAGTAATCATACAAGCAATACAAAGTTTTGTGGTAAAAGATACAGCTAAACATATACACTCTATGGTTATCAGTAGTTGTTCATCTATATTGACAAGTATTCTATTTTTTACTATCTCCATTTTCAGTGGAAATATTACAGAGTTACTCTCTGCTTCTGCTGATAAAATTGTAATAGTTCTTCTTACAGGAATGTACTCAATATTTGTAGGAATGGTTATGACTTTCTTTATCATACAAAAACAGGGAGTAGTAGTTCTAAATGTTTTAAAACTTACTATCCCTCCTGCCACTGCTATTATAGGATATCTTTTCCTACATGAAAAAATTAGCTTAATTCAAGGATTAGGAGCTGCTCTTGTACTTGTAGGTTGTATTGTAGCTCTTAGAAGAAAGAAGTAAACTAATTTTGTATTTGAAATTATATATTTTCTATGATATAATAGGTAGAATTAATTTAAAAACGGAGGAAATAAATGTCATTACCAAATTGTCCAAAATGTAATTCTGAATATGTATATGAAGATGGAAACTTATTAATTTGTCCAGAATGTGCTTATGAATGGACTTTAGAAAGTGAATCAGAAGAGGAAGAAACAAAAGTTATAAAAGATGCCAATGGAAATATCTTACAAGATGGAGATACAGTTACTGTAATAAAAGATTTAAAAGTTAAGGGTAGCTCTCTTGTTGTAAAAATAGGTACTAAGGTAAAAAATATTCGTCTTGTAGATGGTGATCATGACATTGATTGCAAAATTGATGGAATTGGAGCTATGAAATTAAAATCTGAATTTGTTAAAAAAATTTAATAAATCTTAATTATAAAAAGAGTTATTCTGGTTAATGTTGCTACCAGATAATAGCTCTTTTTTTATTTACAGTTATCTAATTTTTATTTGATTTTTAGAATTTACACCCCTTCATTTTTATGCTAAAATATTAAATTATCTGATATAATTTTTAATTTTATTTTATCAAAAGGGGAGATTTTATGAAAGAGTTTAATTTTGCTATCAAACAAACCTTTCCTATATTTTTTACTTATCTTTTTATAGGAATAGCTTTTGGAATTTTGATGGGAGATGCTGGTTATCCACCTTTTCTATCACTTGTAGCTGGATTTTTTATCTATGCTGGTTCATTACAAATAGTTATGGTTTCTCTGTTACAAGCTCATGCTCCGCTTATTACAGTAGCTATTATGAGTTTTTTTATCAATGCTCGTCATATTTTTTATGGGGTAGCTTTCATAGAAAAATTTCGTAAAATGGGTTGGAAATATCCATATATGGTTTTAACCTTAACTGATGAAACATACTCTATTCTTTGTTCTGTAAAGTATGAAGAAAATTTAGATAGAGAAAAAGTAGATTTCTATATCTCATTTGTAAATCACATGTATTGGATTTTTGGTTGTATATTAGGAAGTTATTTAGGGAATTTTATTCCTTGGGATATGAGAGGAATTGATTTTTCAGCAACAGCTTTTTTCCTATATATAGTTGTTAGTCAATGGAAGAATTGTAAAAGTAAAATCCCTGCTCTCACTGGATTATTTTCCTCTCTCTTCTTCTACATTATTTTAGGAGCAGATAGGTTTTTAATCCCAGCTTTATCTCTGACAGTAGTTATTTTGACAATTTTAAAAGAAAAAATTGGAGTGGAATAATTATGGAAAATTTAACATATATAATCTTAGTAATTTTCATAGCAGCTATTGTAACTTGGCTCACTAGAGCAATCCCTTTTCTAATCTTTGGAAATAGAGAGTTACCAGAAAAAGTAAAATATCTAGGTGGAGTTCTCCCACCTGCTATTATGATTATTTTAGTAGTTTATTGCCTACGTAATATAAATTTTAAAAATATCAATAGTTTTCTTCCAGAGTTAATAGCTTGTATAGTTGTTATAATCTCACCTAAATTAAAATTAAATATGTATATGACAATTATTCTAAGTACTTTTTGTTATATGCTTTTAATTCGTATAATTTAATATTAAAATAATCTTAGAAATTTAAAAAATCAAGAATAACTTTCATTTCGTTATTCTTGATTTATTTTACTTTATTTTAATTTCTTAAATTATAACAGCCTTTTTATTTTGTTACTTTAGAATATTCAGCTGCATTATCTCCTGCTATTTTTCCAAATACCACGATATCTGTTACAGCATTTCCACCTATTCTATTTCCACCATGAACTCCACCAGTTATTTCTCCAGCTGCATATAACCCTTTTATTACTTTTCCATCAGCTGTTAAAACTTCAGCAGAAGTATTGATAGAAACTCCTCCCATTGTATGATGTACAGCAGGTGAAACTTCAATAGCATAGTAAGGAGCTTTTGTTAGCTCTCTAGGTAAAATATTTTTATTAAACTCTGTATCTTTTCCAGCTTTTACATATTCATTGTATTGTTTCATAGTTGCAACAAGATTTTTTCCGTTGATTCCAACTTTCTTAGCTAATTCTTCTAAATCATTTCCAGAAACAGCATATCCTTTATTGATATATCCATTGATAGCACTTAAATTTTCTCTTACTGTCTCATCAAAGACTAAGAAAGCACTCTTTCCTTCTTGTGCCAATTCAGCTTTAGAAACAACGTCTCTAGTTTCTAACTCATTGATAAATCTCTTACCATCTCTGTTTACAAGGATAGCTCCCTCTCCTCTAACAGATTCAGTAATCATAGCTGTATTGTTGTGTACAACAGTAGGATGAGTTTGGATTTCAGTCATATCAACTAGTGCTCCACCAACAGACTCAACCATAGCAATTCCTTCTCCAGTAATAGCAGGGCTATTTGTTGAACCAAATCCTTTTAATTCAGGCTTATATTTCGATACCATCTCAGGATTAGCTCCAAATCCTCCAGTTGCCATTACTACTGCCTTAGCTTTTATAGTATAAGTTTTTCCTTTATGTTCTACTTTAACTCCTACTACTTTATCTCCATCTTTTAAAATCTCTTTTACTGTGCTTTCAGTTCTAATATCTATTCCTTGTTTTTCAGCAGTTTCAGAAAGAGTAGCAACTATCATAGGTCCTACAGCTTTTCCACCAGTTGGTCTATGAATTCTTTTTACACTTTGTCCCCCTGAATAAGAAACTTCAGTTAAATCAGCTCCTCTATCTACAAGCCAAGTAATCATTTCTCCAGAGTTTTCAGTTAATGTTCTTAATAACTCAGGATTATTTTTATTTTTTCCACCTTTTAAAGTATCTTGATAGAATAATTCAGCACTATCTTTTATTCCTAATTTTTCTTGTAATTTTGATTCAGCCGCATTAATTCCACCAGTTGCATAGTTAGTATTTCCTCCTAACATAGCCATCTTTTCAAGAAGTATTACATTTACTCCCTTTTCTTTAGCAGAGATAGCAGCTGTAAGTCCAGCTCCTCCCCCACCTACTACTACTACATCTGTTGTTGTGTCAGCTACTACTACCTCTTCAGCTTTAGCTGGAGTCTTAGCTTTTAAAGTGATTCCAGCAGCAGCCACAGCAGCATCTACAGCCTCTTTTATTCCTTCACAAGTATATGTTGCTCCAGCTACATTGTCAACTTCTGTACTTTGAGCGGCAACTATGTCTTTAGTTATTTGTTTCATTGCCTTTTTAGTAAAGTTAGTTTCTTCATGTTCTACTACCTCTACATTAGTGATTTCATTCCCCTCATAAGTAACTTTTACTTTAATATCCCCTTTATATCCGCTACCAATACCTTCAACAGTAGCTCCATAAGTTGTTGTAAAAAGAAGAGATAACGCAGATATCATGCATATCAGTCTTTTTTTCATAAAAAATACCTCCCAATTATTTTATTATATATTACATGTATTATAATTATAATATATTCGTAAATAGTTGTCAATGATTATAAAATGTTATTAATGTAGTTTTTTAATAAAATTAATTTCTTATTTTTTCTTAAAAGTAAAATTATAATTTCTTTAAGTAAAAAAAGAAGAAAGCTCTATACTTTCTTAGTGAAATATATAGTAAACTTTCTTCTAAAATAAATTATACTAAATCAAACTTTTTTAAATCTTCATCTACAGTAGTAATTCCACCTATTCCAAAATTTTCTACTAAAACTTTGGCTACATTTGGTGATAGGAAAGCTGGTAAAGTTGGTCCTAAGTGAATATTTTTTACTCCTAAGTATAATAGAGCTAGTAAAACGATTACAGCTTTTTGTTCATACCAAGCTATAT
>OGKK01000637.1_pt1 | contig 12299 bp, 8 predicted proteins | sample 1572401 | NCBI WGS metagenome assembly OGKK01 (sample SAMEA2582155, study PRJEB24529) | metagenome | biome: Human gut stool | place: China | collected 2011 | reverse complement strand
AAGCTGTAGCTGATATTACTAAAGACACAAAAGAAGTTAAAAATATCACAGTAATTGCTAATGCTGTAGCTAAAGCTCAAGTAGTAGTTGCTGAATGTGGCGTTGCTATCGCTAAGAAACGTGCTGCTCAAGCTCGTCGTGTATTCGCTAAAGCTGTAGCTTATAGCCCTAAATCTGAAGGCGCTTTCGACGCTGATCTTCTTGCAGTAGAAGCAGACGCTTTGATGCATGAATAATTAATATATACTTTACGGAGGTAATTATAATGGCATTTTTCGCTGAATCTACTGTACAAGAATCTTACCAAGATCTTGGTATTGTAGTTAATGACTATACAGATTTCGACATGCTTGCTATGGAAGCATGCGATACTATCCAAGAAATGGACAATGCTATCATGACTGGTATCGGTCGTTATGAATTAGCACAAGTTCGTGAAGGTGCTGAAGTAGTTTATACTGAAGGCATGCTTGACACTATTAAATCTAAAATTTCCAAAATCTGGGAATTTGTTAAAAACTGGGTTAAATCCGTTTGGAATAAATTCGTAGCATGGGTATCTTCCTACGTTCGTGGTGATAAAGCATTCATGCAAAAATACGAAAAACAAATCAAAGAAAACGTTGGCTACCTTAGCGAAGATTTCGAATATCGCTTACATGGTGCAAAATCTTCTCTTGAAAAAGAACCTGGTCTTAATGTAGAAGGCTCTGTAAATGGTGCTAATAAATTGGCTGGCGATTATGTAGCTAAAATCATTGCTGCAGCTAAAGGTGATGCTCCTGAATTCGGTAAAATCATGGAAGCTTTAGATGAAGAAATCGACGAAGTTAAAGAAGCTTTGAAAGAAGCTCCTGAACGTGAAGAAGTTAATAAAGCTTGGGTTAAGAGCAATCTTGACAAAGTAATCAACATGGTTAAATTCGATGCTTCTAAATTAGATAAAGCTGTTAAAGGTATCGAAAAAGGTATCGAAGCTTCTAAAAAAGCAGCTATTGATGGTGCTTCTAAAGTTGAAGAAGGTAACCGTTCTGCAGCTATTGATAAAATCAAATCTGTATCTAACAAAGTTGCAAGCTTCTATAGCTTCGCTACTTCTACATACATTAAAGCTATTAAAGCTGCTAAATCTGATGCACGTGCAATCTGCCGTAAAATCGTTACAGCTAAACCAAATCCTAAATACAATGAATCTGCATTCGATCATAATGACTTCGATGCATACTTCAATACCTAATTTAAGATTTAAAACCTTTGAGGAGAGAGATTCAATATCTCTCTCCTCTTTATTTTTATTAACTTTACCTTGGAGGTAATATAATGGAAGGTAATATGAAAGCTTTCTCTTTTGATAGCGTTCTACTAGATAAAATTAATACTCCAAGCCTTGTTGCTAAAACTTCCTTTGCAACTTTACCTCAAGTTGTCAAGTTAGTTGATACATTTAAAACTAAGGCTTTAAAAGAAAACCAAACTTTCTATCGTAATATCTTAGAAAGTGAAACTGAATTGGCTGCTAGAAATGCATACGACCAATTCTTCGGTACTTTAACTCGTCTTAATGCATTCTATACTGCAAAGTATGTAGATGTATTGGATAATAATCTTAAACAACTTAAGAATGAAGGGGATTCTAGACTAATCAATGTAGTTAACGAATACCTAAAAGACTTTAATAATAATGATATTCTTATGGAAGCTGAAGTAACAAGCTTCGTATTAGATGATGAAATTCCATGCTCTAAGAATATCTTAACTAGTATCTTACATTTCTTTGGTGATAACTTCTATGAGTTATCTGAAGAAGATGCTCGTAAGTTATTAGAAATTACTACTAATAACCAAAGTAAGATCATTAAACGTGCTAAAGCTGAAATTATTGATGCAGATCCAGATGATATTGAAGTTAAAGATTTATCCAGTCTTCCTAACATCTTTGTTGGTGAGACTACTACTAAATCTTTCCATAAAGAATGTGTTGGTAAATGTATCGAAACAGTTAAATCTGTACGTGATGATTTAGAAGCAAATCTAGATAATGCTAGATTGATTAATAAAGAATATAAGAAACTTTTAAACAAAGTTATTCAATATAGAAACTCTACTAAGATTCGTGTAAACAGTGATGACTATATCCGTAAGATTGAACGTATTATCATTAGTATGATCTCTGAAATCTGGACATATCATTTGACTGTATATGCAATTAAAGCTCAATATATTTGTAATAACTATTACCAAGCTAAAGGTTTCTTAGCTCGTATCGCTGGTATGGCAAATGAAGAATTTATTGATGATAGAATCGAAGCTGTTGCAGTTGAATCCGCTAAATTCTTAAAAGAACAAGAAGCATTTAAGTTCTCTAAACTTACTGATGCTGAAATCTTGATGAATCATATCACTGATATGAAACACAATGATCTTATTATGGATTGCTGTATTAAAGAAGCAATGATTCTAGCTGAAGGTGTAGACGTTGAAAATCGTTTACAAGCAGTTCATGAAGGTGCTTGGGATAAAGTAAAAGAATTCTTTAATAAAATTAAAACGTTCGTTATGAATCTCTTTACTAAAGTAGAAAATTGGTTTGATAAATTCTTTAAATCTAATAAAGAATATATTGAAAAATATAAAGATCAAATTAATAAGCCAACTGCTGGTTTTACTACAGTTAATATGGCTAACTACAAAGATGGGTTAGTTCGTATTCAAACTCCTAAAGTTCCTAACTTTAATGCTGTTATCAGTGATAATGTAATGAATGCTGGTGAAGATAATGCTGCTTTAGAAAAAGTTATTGATGATTTCCGTAAAGGATTAGTTGATAGCTACAATCCTGGTGATGATTGGAAAGAAGCATGTAATAATTTCTTTAAAGGTGGTAAAGATTCTGAACGGGATTATAGCACTAATGAAATTAATATCGTCGATCTATCTAATAAAGTTTTAGAAATTCCTAAAATTGTAGATAGTATCAAAAAAGATAAAGCTACATCTGATCAATTATATAAATCTTTAGAAGCTGCTATTAATAGATTAGCTAATGCTACTCCAAAAACAGAGTCTGTTTATTTATATAATGAAAATGTATTTACTGAAGATACTGGTGTTGTAATAAATAATAGTGGTAACACTGCTCCTGGCACTACAGCAGCTCAATCTGCAAATAGTGCAGATATTACAAAAGCTGGTAATGATACAATTAAAACAGTGAATGATAAAGCTAATGCAGATAAACCTGATAATAAAGCTGGTGTACAAGCTCAAAAAGTTATCAATAAAATGGCATCTACTATGAGTACGTACTATCAATGCAAATATCAAATGGCTGAGAAAATCATGTCTGATTACATGAAAATTATCAAAGCTCACGTATCTGCATATGTTAATGCTAATAACAATTCTGAAAAAGCTCAAGAAAATAGTTAATATAAATTCCCCTATGGAGTTCAACTCCATAGGGGTTTTCTTTTATATTTTTTTACTATTATCTGCAGTACTCTTAGGAAGTTTAGCAAACGTCATATTAGTAGAAGCCATAAATCTTTCACCTTGATTTGTATACACTTCTATCTTAGATAGCATTAGATAATCAGTTGTATCTTCTTTATGCTCTTTAGTATTATTATTGATTAGATATCTAACGTTCATATTGAATATAGAGTTATCTAGTTGCTGTTTACTTAGAGATATATAAGTAGACTTCAATTCTAATGCATGTTTAAAGTTCTTGATTAATCCCATATTATCGTTAGGAATACGGATTAGTTTACGTTTACCTAAGTCTTCCACTACATCAGTTAAGTCTAATGCTATATCTATCATAGACTCACCATTAGAACCAACCTTAGATATATCGCTTATTCCGCTTATAGCAGTACTACCACTCTGGTATAGTGAACTTAAGTTACTTTTTAGCGCACCCACTGACTTAGATACATTGATTGCGCTATTCTTAGCATTGGCTAACATGTTATTTTTAGCAACTTGCAAAGATTTAACATAAGTATTTGCACCCTCAAGAATCTGTTTAGAGAAGTCTTTTGGTATATCTCTTGTAGCTGCAATTTGTTTCTTTAATCCTTCACCTACATTGGAGTTTAGCTTAAGACTATTCTTCATTTGTTCAGTAAAGCCTTTCATATCTCCAAGCTTCATTTTAGTGAAATCCATATTCTTAACTAACTCAGGTAGATTGGATTTAAGTGCTCTAAAATCTAAATCAAATGTAGTTACAGGTGCACCTTTCTCATCTCGTTCTAATACATACGTTACAGTATCAGGGCTATTCTGTAATTTATCTACAATGAATGTATTACTATGGAGATAATCAGAGTATTCACTATTGAAGTCAACCATACCTTTCTTGAAACTAGCTTTAGATTGCTCTTTCTTTTCAGGTAATTTACCAACTTCTTTTTGCAAGTGAGCTACGTTATCTGTAAAGTTAGTTGGAGAGATAGCGCCAACTAAAGACTTAAAATTCTCTATATGATATATTTGACCAGTATATGCTGATTTAAATTTACCAAATGTCTCTTCAGAGTTTTCTATAGTATCTGTAGATTTAGTTTGCATAGTTACAGTATGCTTAATAATATTAAGAAGCATTTCTCTAACATCAGCATCTGGATTCTTAATAGATCCATCTATACCAAGTACCCCTGCAGTACCATTTACTACTTGCTCTGGCAATTGTCTAAGTAATGATTCAGCTTGAGTAGCTACAGTATCTACTGTAGACTTAGCTTCTTTAGCTTGCTCTACTATTTGATTAAAGCTACCTTTGATAGTATCGGTAGTTTGATGGATATTCTTTACTACTTCACGTACACTACTAGATACTTTCTTAATATTATCCATAGTATTCATGATATTTTGATAGGTACCAAAGATACCACCGAATGCTCTAGAGTTTTTAAGATAACTTTGCTGGATATTTTTAGATGCATCTATTACAGCAGTAAAGCCATTTAATTCCTTATCAGTTATATTATCTTTACCATATTTAATATCAGTAGTTGGAACGTCAATGATATAACTCTTAGATTTATCATCATCTCGGAAACCTTCTAAGATTGCATCTTCTTTAGCACCAATATCAGATAAGTTGAATTTAATTGTTTCATATTTATCTAGATTACGTAAAGTAGCTTTACCAGATTTAGATACTAGATAGATATTATCTAAGTCCATAAAGAATCTATATCCAGTATTATAGAATACTCGTACTGTATTTAAATAATCTAAAGTTTTAGCTAATGATTCCTTTGGAGGAATAATTAACTGATCTACAGGTTCTGTTTCTGTAAATGGCTCTATTAAAAGTGGTTCTCCTACATTGAGTAAGTCCACTATAATATTCTGCATTGAAGAATTATATATTGTAGCATTATTAGGACTTAGATTAGAATCTACTAACTTCTTAGAGATTAATCCAAGTTTAAGAATTCTATATACATCTTCACGATCTTCTTCTTTAGAGTTTGTTTTAGCATAATCAATATCTTCAGTTTTATTTGTATCATCATCTGTAAGATATGAGAACTCATGCTGAAAGTATAGTTGTTTGATGGCAGCACTATTATCTAATTGATATTTATACACCATCATAGTCATAGTTGTAGTCTTAGAGTTCTTTATAATATGGTCTGCAAATTTCTTATCTATGTGTAAATTCATAGTAGCAATTGGCATATTATATTTATCATACTCTTTATATATAGTTAGACTCTTTATATTCTTTTGATCTATCTTATTTTTATCCTTATAGTCTGGATGGTTATAGTATAGATCAATATAGTATTCATATTTAAGTTGCGGCATTTCATACACCTCCAGTTATCAAGATGTTCAAAATAGCCCATTTTAACAAAAAAATAATCCCATAGGAGATTGACTCCTATGGGACTAATTCTAGATTCTATCCAAGTCTATTGGATTGCCTTTAAAGTATTTCTCATTTAATAACTTAACCATATCAGGATCTTGTAAGTTTACATCCCAAGATCTATCAAGATAGTTATTAGACATTCGATATAACTCTGTTTGATATACTAGATCTACAGCTTTATATCTATTAGATAACTCAACAGCTCTATCTTTATCCAATAGAGTTATCATTTCCATATACTCTGGGGAGATATATGAATTCGGTATCATATGTCTATCTATAGCACTATTCAATAAGTTCAAAGTTGTACTTACATTATTCATAGAATATAGATCTCTATGCTCATTACGAGTCATAGCCATATATAATCCAAATAGCTGTGGATTAATAGGTAAGCATTTCTTGATTGTATTATCTGATAGTTTTTGTTTAGATAACAATTCAATCAATGCATTACCTTTATCTACTACTCTATATCTAATACCACCTTCAACCCATGTATGATCAATCACTACAGTTTGAGCTTTAGCAAATACTGGAACTGCATACTGTAAAGTGCTACTAGAAATAATTATATTAGGACTATTATCTTTTCTATCTAATATAGTAGAGTATATCATAACCGATGTCTCAAAAGGACCTTCAATGTAATAGATATCTGGGAGATATTTACAAAGCTCTTTTAAAATAGCACAGTTTTGTACCATGAATGTAGTAATCATATTAGCCAGAACCATCTTCTCTACGTTAGTATGATTATAATCTGGATAGAATTTTTCATTCATCAACATCGGACCAGATGTTTGCATTAGATAGATACGTGTATGAACTCCATAGTATTTCTTATAGAATGCTCTATAGTGGATACACATATTAACTACTGCTGCAGCGACAGATGATCTATTACCTACAGCTACATCAGATCTATACATCTTTCTAAATAGTTGATATAGATCGATATAAATATTTAATACATTTGCATCACTACCAGCAAATACTGTATTAGTTATTTCAGCTAATGTCTCATATCTAATATAGTTAGCTACAACTATACTTTCAGCACTAGCCGTTCTATATCTTCCTCTAAAGTTATTTTCCATTATGAATTACCACATTTCTTACAGTGAATACTTCTATTTAACTTAGCAAAACATTCATCACAAATACCACTAAACATGATCTTTGATGGATGTCCTTGAGACTTACCACAGAATACACAATGGAATGGTAATTCCTCTGCTTTTCTAATACGAGCTAAACAGCTATCACAAAACATAATTTTCATATCACGTACGTCACGTTGTTCAATCTTATGACATGATTGACATTCAAAATCCCAATGATCTACAAACTGAGGTTTCTCATTTGTAAATACACAAGTCTCATAAATACATCTACCATTAGCATTACGATAAACACAAGTCTTTCTTTGGCATTCTTCAAATTGCTCAAAAGGTGGTTGCGTCTTATTCTTAATTTCTTCCTGATTACCAGGTGTTAATTGAGATGGCATAATTCAATCCTCCTAATTAATAACTATATTATACATCAAGATTATAATATATCACTTCAGTTTATTAAAGTCAAAATAAGTTACTTTAGATGAATCTAAGTCTTGCTTATTCAACTTATTAACTGTAGAAGTATACTGAGTTCTATTATAAAGCATATTCATATACTTAAGATGAACTTCCACTCTAGGCTTAATAGAATAGTACTTTCTAACTGTACCATCTATAACTAGAGTATCATCTAACCATATATTAGAGTTAAACATATCAGAATACTTCTTACCAATATTATCCCAGTCTGGTTTATTAGTTGGTCTAATTAAACCAATCTCTGCTAGAAAAGTATCTACAGTATTGAATGAAGATGGAGTCTTAACAAATGCATTGAATTCTACATCACATGGAGTATATAGCATTTGTTGTACTTGATCAAGTTCTCCACTATCTAATAATCGTTTCATGAATACATTATCTTCTTTACCAGTAATAGAGTATACATGAACAAATTGGGAATTAGCCATAGCCATATTAGCTAAGTTATATCTATTAACTATTCTAAACCGAGGACGTGGAGATCCTTCAGGTTCTTCAAATAGTACTACTTTAATATCTACAAAGTCTAATGTATTTAACATTAGATCTCTTTTAGCTAAAATCTCTTGCTGTTTAGCAGGAGTTAATTTATATTTTTCATACATCCATTCTAATCGTTCTTGGAAACCTTCTGGTATCTCACCATACTTCTCTTCATATTCATAGAACTTCTGTTTACGGTTTTTCATAAAATCACCTCAAAAATAAAGACTTAAGGTACTTAAAGTACCTTAAGTCAATGTTTTGATTAGTATATAAATTTAGCCTTTACCGAATACACGGTTAGTGATAATATTAGCAATACTATTACTAATCTTAGTTTGAATGGAGTTAGGGAAGTTAACAATTGTTTGCTCTTTCAATGCTAAGAATAAACGAGCAGTACGGATAATATCAGGTTCATTAGTATTTACACCAGCCATATTAGCTAAGTAAGTAATCAATCCAACATTACCAAATGTTTGACTTGCACCTTTACCAAGAATACGTTCGGATGAGATAGAAAGTTTACTATATAAGTCTTTGATTTCTATACTTACATCTACAGTTGTAGGTAAACCATCAACTGTCCAACCGCCTTCAGATCCTTTTTGAACTGACATAGACATTAGCCCCATATCAATATTAAAGAACCCACGATAGAATGCTCTAACTAAGAATGGAGATACATAACCATTTGGTGATACTTGACGTGGTGCACACATTGCAATCAGATGCATTAAAGGTACACCGATATTAATATACCAAGAACGTCTATCATAATCAGGAGATACTAGCTTAAGACTAATAGAGTAACTACTGGAATATGAAGAATCTGCCCATAATTCTGGGAATTCCAATTTACCACCAGCAAATACTGTCTTAGCACCATTCATGATCATTCCCATGAAACCTTTCATAGTACCAAGACCACCAGTTTTAGTCATAGATTCAGTATTGGCTGCATTCTTATTAAGTTCTTTACCAGCAAATAAGTCAACATCAAATCCACTAATACCAGTCAAGAATTGTACTTCACGACCAATATCTGACATACTGTTGATCTTATCAGCTAAGATACTTCTTGCAGTATCATTACCGAAGTTCTCTGAAATTTGTGTTTCAGAGTTTAGATATAATCCAACACCCCCATAGTATGAATAGTTATGAGCGATTTGGTTTTTAGATCTATCAAACCAGTTAATATTCCCGATAGGCTCACCATTATATAAGTCATTATTAATATTTAAGAATACTGATAATGCTGTACACATAGAGTTTACGTACCTATAATAGTCTTCAGCTTCAAATTGTAGGGTATAATATCTCATTTCATTATCGCTAGTATTTACCATACTATCGATAGATTGACCACTAACTGCACCAAGCAATGAATTCAATACACTCTTACGTTTCTCATCTGCATAACCAGCCATAAAGTCTGGTATGCCTGGAGTAAGAACTAGTAATGGCATTTTAGAAAGAATCTTTTCATGGAACTTTCTACCAAATCCACCTAGATTAGCAATACGATTATCTACATTCTCCATCCATTGATATGGCATACCCATAACAGTGGATAGCTCACGTTCAGTAAATCTAAGACCATTACCAGTCTTAGTACCGTATACATAAGAAGCATTAGTACCAGCTACAATTTCTGCATATAGACTATCGGCTCTACGTCTAGATTCTTCTTGAGCTTTCTTATATTTAGCTGGGTCTACACCAACCATTTGTAAGAATGAATCTTTAATTCCAGATAATGCACTGTCAGGATTCTGAGCTTTACTAGCTTTAGGATCTTGTTTAGCTTTATCTTTAGCGTCCTTAGTATTCTTATCAGTCTCACTTTTACCTTTATCATCATCTCCACTAGGCTGAGGCTGTGGTTGAGGATCTGGTTGTGTAGCAGGTTGAGTCTGATCATATACATAAGAATCAGTAAATATTGCAGGATTATCAAAAGGATTTGCCACTTTAAAATATTTTGTAAGGGGCAGTGCAGCTTCCCCTTCTATTTTCCCAAGTCTGGATTCAAAGTTCCTTCAGAGAAGAAGAATCCATCAGATTTTTGGACCATTTTCAAGTCTTTACGCCATACCCAAGTTTGAATACCTTTTGGGTAACCAAGTAAAGCTAATTGTTTAGAAGAATCAAGTAACGCTACGATATGAGTTGCAGGTTCATAGTCTTTATCATCCAATGGACGACCATAAGCATCTAATGCACCTTTCTTAAGCATTACAACATCACCATATTTTGTTTTTTCATCAGCTGGTGGATAATCTTCGAATCCTTTATATTCTTCGAAGTAATTAGTAGAACCAAGCATAGATATACGACGTACATAGCCACGTTCAAATTTAATCCAAATATTATCTGTCAAAGTTGGTTTGCTACCATCACGATGGTAAATGAAACCAGGGGATACATAATCAGCATGTACTACTTGACCTTTACGACATATACCAACTACTTGAGAGTAGTCATCTGGATATTTACGAATATAGGTAGGTACGTTGCTAACGTGTTGATAATTTTTATTAGTAATCATAGTAGACTGAGGGTTATTCTCTTTAGCCATATGATATATCCTCCTTTAAATAAATAGAATTTATATTTAATAAAGTGTTAAGGGATCCTATAGATTAGGATCCCATTTAACACCCATAATATCCTTAACGTGTCTATCTAGTTCAATCAATATCTTATTTATGGAACCAAGTGTTAATACAGAGGATACCATACGAGCATTGATAGAACCTACTGGAAGGAAACTATGTACTTTTTCATCTGGTCTATATTCAGAATATGGCTCTTTACCTTCAGGGAAGATTTCTTTTACTACGCCTTTAAGAGCAGAGAAGTATACTAGTTTATCACCAACAGACATCTTATCATGGTATTTAATGTAGAATTCAACTAAGACTTTACCTTCACAGTGTTTTAGTTTACCTACAGGGGGTAATACACCAGAGGTACCATATTGAGATCCATCAATACCAAGTTTACTTAACTTAGATTTCATCTTGTCTACTGGACCATTGTATTTATTAACAAATGATGCCAATGATTTAGACATTTCAGATGTTGGAATGGTAGAGTATACTTTGATATCTTGAAGTTTACCAGTTACTTTAGATTTAACTTTAATCTTACCGATTTCATCCATTAATTCTTTAGAATCACTACCTGCATTCTTTTGTACCATCTTATTGATGATATCAGTAGCATCTTGATCTTCTAATGCTGCACGGTAAGACATAATAACTTCACCTTCATGAAGAGCTTTACCGATTTCTACACATTGAATATCAATATCTTTAGCATCCATCAATACATCAACTTGTAATACGATTTCAGATGCCATCTTTTCAGATAAGTCTTGAGAGATAATAGCACTATCTTCAAAGCCTTTATCTGTATGCATAATAGCAATCTTAGTTAAAGTACCGATATTATAAGCTAGGTTACCAATACCAACTGTATCAGAGTAGCTAGATTTATCATAAGCTACAATATCTCCAGCTTTAATGGAATCACCTTTCTTATAATTCTTAAATGTATCTAATTTGATTGTAATAAAGAAACCACCATCAGAGTTCTTTTCTACTTTCTCCCGTAAATCGATAAATTCTTTCTCTTTCGGGTTAGATTTATTGGCTATAATCATATAGTCATCAGTAATCTCTTCAACTACAGCGTTCCATTTAGCTTTATGAGCAAATGTATCTGATGTCAAATACGGTAATGCTTGATCTGCGCCATTAGATACTAATAAAGGATCTTGAGATGTAGTTCTCATACCATGTTTAGACGTTTGAATAAATGTCATAGCTGTACGGAATGGATCATCACGAGTTGTACCAAATGGAGTTAATGCTTCAGTGATAGATAACGTATTAGCATCAGACATTCTATCTAGTTCACCACCAGATTTGATATAACCTTTAGTAGATTCAATACCCATATTAATAGTAGACTGACGGTTAATACCTACAGTGGCAGAGAAACCAGTAGACATAGATAACTTATTGATCATTGTCTTATCATAAGTACGTTTATCCAAAGAATAACTTCTATCAGAGTTCATACCAGATAAGCCTTTGAAAGTAACTGTATTAGCAGATTCCAATTCTAATAATGGAGATAACTTAGACAAGTCACTCGTAGTTACATCGGCTAATGCCATATCAATAACTGCAGATTGCTTCATAGTCATCTTAGCATCTTTACGATTATTCTTAATTTCTCGTAAATATTCACCATAAGAAGTTGCTAAAGATTTATATAAGAAATGAACAAGACGTTCATTAGTT
>OGKK01000630.1_pt1 | contig 12442 bp, 10 predicted proteins | sample 1572401 | NCBI WGS metagenome assembly OGKK01 (sample SAMEA2582155, study PRJEB24529) | metagenome | biome: Human gut stool | place: China | collected 2011 | reverse complement strand
GAGCAACAAGAAATCGTAGATAAGGTTATCACTTGGTAAAATGCCAATAAAGGTTTATAGGAATAAGAGTAGAAAGAAATGCAGGTCTCTTTCTACTCTTTCCTTGTAAAACATTTTATCATATGACATGCATATATCAACGACAACGAATCTATACGTCAGTAAATCATGTTATCATCATATATGCAATTCTTTGTTTACCGATAGGTTTGACAAGCAAACGTATGCAATTTGCAGAATTTAGCACTATTGCCAAATCATTACCTCAATTGAGGTGAAACACTCATAAATCGCTCATTTTAAGCTATTCTGAATATTTGGGCAGATTTTTATATAAAAATTCTCCATCATATTATTTTTTTGCCTTCAGATTTGCATTTTTCAAAAAATAATCGTACTTTTGCCCTCGAAGACGCAATAGTGCGTTAACAACATACATCATACAAATATTATGGCGAAATACATCAACCCATTTACCGACTGGGGCTTTAAGCGATTGTTCGGTCAGGAGTTCAGCAAGGATTTGCTGATAAGTTTCTTAAACGATTTATTCGAGGGGGAATTTCAAGTCAGGGATGTCTCCTTCAAGGACAAAGAGCAGTTGGCTGATTCCAAGGATTTGCGAGGCTGCATATACGATGTCTATTGCGAGACAGATGAGGGCAAGCATTTCATTGTGGAGATGCAGAACAACTGGACGGTTAATTTCGTTAATCGTACGTTGTGTTATGCCAGCAAGGCTATTACCAATCAGCGTGAGAAAGAAAAGTCCAAGGACAAGCCTTCATTTTATGAGCTGGTTCCTGTATATGTGATCAGTTTTATGAATTTCTCTCCTCATGTCGGAGAAGAGATCAGTCAGTTTAAATCTGATGTGATGCTGAGGGAGAAAAATAGCGAAGAACCTTTTACAGACAAACTTCGCTTCATCTATTTGAATCTTCCGTATTTCACAAAGAAAGCGGAGGAATGTGTAACAGATTTTGAAAAGTGGATTTACGTATTGAAGCATATGACAACATTAGAAAGAATTCCATTTGAGACGCAGAAGAAGATCTTCAAGCGTTTGGCTGAAGTGGCTGACAGCCGCTGCCTGAGCAAGGAGGAAATGGAAAAATATGAAGAGAGCCAGCGCCAGGTTGATAATTACAACCTGGGAATGTATAGTGCCTGGCTGGAAGGAAATGAGAAGGGGATTAAGCAAGGAATAGAGCAAGGAATAGAGCAAGGAATAGAGCAAGGAATAGAGCAAGGAAAACTTTCTACTAATCTTGCTGTTGCAAAGAATCTCCTTGCATTAGGTATGCCAGTAAATCAAATCATGCAAGTTACAGGTTTGAGTAAAGAGCAAATAAGCAGTTTGCAGGCCAAGAAATAATATAAATTCGGATTTAGAATCCTCAAGAAATAAAACGGAGAAAAGTTTTTAAAAGCATCTTATAATCAAGGCTTTTGCTCTTTATTGGGCTTTGGAGTGTTTCTGAAAAAAAAAAGTCACAATACCCGGCAGATGGTGCTGAGTATTGTGACTTTACTTTTTTATTATACAAATCTTTTCTATTCTATACTTTCTTCTATTGACTTCAATACATAGTCGAGAATCTCATCGGTGTGGCAGAGGGAGATGAAGTTGCCCTCAAACTGGGATGGACTCACGTAGATGCCACGGTCCAGCATGTTGCGGAAATAACGTGCGAAACGTTCCTGGTCACTCTTCTTGGTATCTTGGAAATTGCGGACAGGTTGGTCGTTGAAGAACATCGTGAACATCGTGCCCACGTGGTTCACCTGGATGCCCTTGCCTTCTACTGTCTTCTCAAGACGGGAGAGGAAACGATTGCTGCGTTCTTCTAAGAGTTCATAAACGCCCGGTTCGCCCAACTGCTTCAAAGTTTCATAACCGGCTGCCATCGCCACAGGATTTCCACTCAAAGTACCTGCCTGATAAACTGGACCCTCTGGGGCTAATACGCTCATGATATCCGCTCTACCTCCGAAGGCTGCGGCGGGGAATCCGCCACCTACTATTTTACCAACTGTTGTCATATCCGGTGTGATTCCGAATCGCTTCTGTGCTCCGCCGTATGAAAGACGGAAACCGGTGATGACTTCATCGAATATCAGGATGGCTCCATGCTCTTGGGTTACCTTGCGGGTTGCTTCAATAAACTCATGGGTAGGAGGAACCACACCCATGTTGCAGGCTACAGGCTCAATGATGAGGGCTGCCACTTTGTCTCCGTTTTCTGCAAAGTATTTCTCTAAAGCCTCGGTATCATTATAAGGTAATACCACGGTATATTGAGTGAAACCAGCAGGAACTCCGGCAGACGAAGCATTGTTCAGCTTGGCTACTGCAGAACCGGCACTTACCAGAAGATGGTCGGCATGACCATGATAGCATCCTTCGAACTTCACGAGAATATCTCGTCCAGTAAAACCACGTGCCACACGGATGGCTGACATCGTTGCCTCGGTTCCGCTGTTGACGAAGCGAAGTCGCTCCATAGAAGGAAATGACTCTCTTACCTTCTCTGCTAAGGTGGTTTCTGCAAGAGTCGGGATTCCGAAACTGCTTCCGTGGAAGATGGCATCGGATGCAGCCTTGCTTACCTTATCATTATTATGACCCAAGATGAATACGCCCCATGACATACAGAAGTCGATAAACTTGTTGTCATCAATATCGTAGATGTATGGACCCTTGGCGTCACGCACGAAGAGTGGGGTGGTTCCCACGCTCTTCAATGCTCTCACTGGCGAGTTGACTCCACCAGGAATTATCTGTTTTGCCTGCTCGAAAGCGGCGGCTGATTTGATTCTTTCGTTCATATTTCAGTAATGTTTAGTGTTAAATGTTTTGTATTTACTGAATGGAAATTGCTCTTAACCTATTTTGATATTCCACTCTTCTGCCTTTTCGATGATTTCCTTGGCATAATAAGTGATAATGTATTGTGCGCCAGCTCGCTTGATGGCGATGAGGCTCTCGAATGCCACGCGGCTCTCGTCCAGATAACCGAGTTTGGCTGCAGCCTTGAGCATCGAGTATTCACCGCTCACCTGATAAGATACCATTGGGATGTTTGGGAACTTCTCTACACCTCTGGCAATCATGTCGAGATAAGGCATCGCTGGTTTTACCATCGTCCAGTCTGCCCCTTCCTCTATGTCTGCTGCAATCTCTTCAAGACCCTGATCGTGGGTGCGGAAGTCCATCTGATAACTCTTTCTGTCTCCAAAGCTTGGGGCAGAATCTGCTGCATCACGGAATGGACCATAGAAGGCTGAGGCGTATTTGGCAGAGTATGCGAGAACCTTACACTGTTTGTCGAGACCTCCTTCTTTAAGCCTCTTCTTGATGGCTTCCACCTGTCCGTCCATCATGGCTGATGGGGCTACGAAATCAGCGCCAGCCTTGGCATGAACATAAGCTTCTTCAGCAAGTAATGGGAGGGTGGAATCATTATCTACATCGTGATGATGCAGAAGACCGCAATGTCCGTGATTGGTATATTCGCAGAGGCAGACGTCGGTGAAGACGATGATGTCCTTGCCAAACTCTGCTTTGATGGCCTTCACGGCACGGGCGATGAGTGCATCATCGGCATAGGCAGCACTGCCTCGTTCATCCTTCTGCTCATCAGGAATCACTCCGAAAAGAAGAACCTTGTTGATGCCGAGGTTCTTGATTTCTTTGATATCCTTGAGAAGAGTATCTATACTGAAGCGATAGACGCCCGGCATGGTGGAAATCTCTTCCTTTTGGTTCTCTCCCTCTACTACGAAGTAAGGGTAGATGAAGTCTGCGGCACTCAATGAAACGTCGGCATACTTGTCGCGAGTAGCCTGGTCTTTTCTAAAATCTCTAAATCTTTTCATAATCTATGTCGGTTTTATTATAATGTTAAATTAAAAATGAGAAAGACAAGAAAATGAGAAATGACAAATGAAAAATGAGAAATTAGGCAGCGCCCTTCAAACACTTGAATTCTTCACTCTTCGTTCTTCACTTTCTCTTGCTCTTCGTTCTTCTCTTTCTATTGTTCTTCACACTTCACTCTTCGCTTCCAATACTTCTTCCAGATGGTTCTGAGTGATAGGACCACGGGTGATGAACTCAGTATTCTCTGGCAATTTACCATACAGTTCGATGAAGTTGTCGATAGTGGAAGGCGATGTGAAGACAATCCGCTTGAAGTGATTGAGATTCACAAGGCGAGGATGCTCCGGCATCACGTTTTTGTAAGCGACGAAGCTTTTTACGCTAAATCCTAATTCTTGCAATGCCAGAGGAATGTCTTCTGGTGACAATGAGGAATGAGGATAGATAATATCCTCGTATCGTGCATTGGCTTCATCGTATTTCTCTTTTTCGAACCATTTTATGATTCCGAAGCGATTGTCTTCCTCTACCTGTATCACATCTTTGATGCCTGCATTATGCAAAGCTTCAGTCGTGGTATCCCCAATGGAAATAAATATATAATTTTCTTGCTCCTCGAGTAATTCTGGTATGCATTCTATTGTTGATGATATGCTATGTTGACTTGTAAAGACTACATATTTCGGCTTCTTTTCATCATCGTCATCCCAAGCTAAACCTTTTCCTTTGTAATACTCATAGTTTTCTTCATCATATAATGCATCTTTTAAACTGAAAATAGAACTATTATTGATTTCTATCAGCGGGGTATATGTGTAGTCGGCATTTCGTTTCTCTATATCAGGTAATGTGCCCGTATAGAGTGTTGGCTTGATGTCTGAAGCTTGATGATGCTTCAGTCCAGCCACGTTACCGATGAGGGCGATGAGAGGAGTAGGGAGATCTTTTTTCTCTCCGTTTCTGAGTTCCCAAAGCGTAGTCTCGAAGGTCTGTTCGTCCTGACGGCTCACATTGTAGGTGAGGAGAACCGGGGTATTGAAAGCCCAACCCTCTTCGTCGATGAGTTGGGTAGCGATAGCCTGCAACTGTTTGGCACCCATGTAATACACCAAAGTTTCTGCATCAGGAGTGACTGGCTGTGGGGTATGTCCGCTTACCAATGCTACGCTGGAGGAGAAATCGCGATGGGTGAGACTGATCTTCTGAGATGCGGCAAGGGCCGAGGCTGTGGTAATGCCCGGAATGACATTCACATTGATGAGATTACTCTCTAAGAATTCGATTTCCTCGCTTCCATGAGCAAATATCATAGGATCTCCACCTTTCAGGCGAACAACGTTCTTACCCTTTCTGGCTGCATCAAGCAGAAGGCGATTGATCTCTGACTGCTCTTTATGATGATATCCGGCTCTCTTTCCTACATATACTTTTTCTGCTTTTTTATCATTGAGATAAGTCTCGTCAATCAAGTCATCATAAAAGATGATGTCGGCGGCTTCAATGGCTTTTGCTGCCTTGATGGTCAACTGCTCTGGGTCACCAGGACCGAAACCTACCAAGGATACGGTGCCTTGCTTATCGAGAATGCTTTTGGAAGCGAATGCCTGCTTCAAAGCTTGGCTGCTGATAGCTTGCTTGCCGTCGGATTGCAAATCCGCCGGAACCTTCGTTTCTCCAGTGTTTCTATTGGCAGCGCTTTCTTTCAAAGCTGTGATGGCAAGGAAACCTTGTAATGGATGGGTTGGGAAAGGGAGTACTTCGGCGATTTCAGCCTCCATTCCCAATCGCTTTAATGCACAAGTAGCTACGATGGCGGCATCATATTTTCCGTCTTTTACCTGTTGTACTCTATCTTCAATGCAACCGCGTATCCCTTTGATAGTCAGGTCGGGACGTAATTCGTTTAAACCTTTCTTGCGAAGTGGGCTACTGGTTCCAATGATACTTCCGGCAGGGAGTTCTGCCAGTTTCTTATGGTCTCTGCTAACGAGTGAATCGGTCGTATCGAAAGCAGGAAATAAGGCGATGACCTCCATGTCCTCAGGCAGAGGATAAGGCAAGTCTTTCGCTGAATGAATGGCGATGTCTGCATCTCCTTGGCGGATGGCATCGTCAAGCTCTCTCGTGAAAATATCAGCAGGAGCTTCACCGTTTAATAGTGAAATCTGCTGGTTCTTGTCACCGTAAGATTCCAAATATTTAATCTCGTAGGCGAGTTCCGGGAAGTTCTTGAAAACTTCCTCAACTTGCAGCCGGGAGAGTCGGCTGCCTCTTGCAATGACTCTAATCTTTTTATTCATCTTTAAAAATGTCGGTTATGTTTATGAATAAAATGAAAAGGAAGTAAAGATGTTTGAGATGATGACAACTGACTTTAAGCAATTGAATTGGCTTTCACTTCGGCCGCCGAACGTTGTTTCTTCACTCTTCGTTCTTCATTCTTCACTTCTAAAAATTTCTTTCTTCTTTCTAAAGCCTCCTGCATCTCCTGAATTTCTTCTTCGATGATGGCTTCGGCTTTCTCTACTTCGGCTCCTCTCACTTCGATGTTCTCAAGTACTTTTCTTTCTACGTCTCTGATATTGTAGAGCTGAACGTTTGGGAGTTCGCTAAGGCGTGAATCGATATCACGAGGGAATGCGAGATCGATAGCGAGTAGGGATTTCTGCTCAGGAATGTCTTCCTTGCGGATGATGAGATGTGGGGCTGAGGTAGCGCTAATGAGGATATCTGTCTTTGACAGGAACTCCTGCTTCTCATCCAATGTATATACCTTGATGCCGAGGGGATCAGCAAGGTAATGTGCCTTAATCTGGCTGCGGTTGGCGAGGAACACCATCTTAGCTCCTTTATTCTGGAGGAACTTCAGAATGTCGGCGGTCAGTTTGTTGACACCGATGATGGTGATTTGGGCATTCTTTAGATCAATATTGCCATCCTCAATAATCTCCAAGGCTGCAAGACTGTGCGATACGGCACCATGGGAAATCTCGGTTTCGTTGCGTACCCGCTTGCCTACTTGTAATGCGCTCTGGAAAAGTCGATGGAGTTCGGCTGTCAATGGACGCTGGTCCTTGGCTGTATAATAAGCTTCTTTCACTTGTCCCTGAACAGCTCTTTCTCCAATGATGGCAGATTCCAATCCTGCTACCACACGAAAGAGATGGCGCGCTACCTCATCCGGGACTTCGCCTTCACCATAGTATATTTCGCTGCGGTTGCACGTTTTCAGGAAGATATAAGGAATGGGGAAATGATTGTTGATATGACTTCCCTGTATTTCCAAGAGTGAATCTTGTAGAAAATCATCGAAGACTTTCTCCTGCTCCATGATGTCTGTTCCTTCAGCGAACTGGCTTTGGTCAATCGATTTGTAATGTACCATTTTCTATCAATTCTTTTATTCTGTTTCTTACTCGGATGCTTCTTTTTACATCCCTGGAATCACTTCCAACGGCAATGGTGAGGTTGTCGTCGCGATAGATGGCTGGGGATATGAAATCACATTGAGCCGAGTCATCGCAAACGCTGGTCAGAATATGCCGTTCTGCTGCAAGTTCTTTGATATGGTGATTCAACTCATGATCTCCTGTACATACAAAGAGGAGTTGTACATCATCCAGATCTGCAGCTTCGAAAGTTTTCTCTTTGATATGGAAGGGTAGTGCCTTCAGCTCTTCTGTAATCTCTGGGGCTACAACCGTTGCGTGAGTGGTGAAGCGGGCGAGTATCTGAGCCTTGTGGGTCGCTACCTTCCCTCCGCCAACGATGAGTATGTTGGCGGAGACGATTTTAATCGTTATAGGAAGATAGTCCATATTGACATAGATTAATGAATTTCTACTTTTTCCTAATCAATACTTTCCAGTAGTTCTCTATCTTTTCAGTAGAGAGTATGGTGTGGCCTTCGCCTTTCACGCTGCCTGGAACGTTTTCGATAGGTGCACCATCATCGAGAAGAATCTCCAGTATCTGTCCACTCTGCATTGGTGTGAGAGCAATCTTTGTCTTTACAAAGTTCATCGGACACATCACGCCTCGGAAGTCTTTCTTTACATCCGGGGATATGGCTGCAGATTCCGCAGATTCTTTTTCTTCATTCTCGCTTCCGTTTTTTTGTCCCACAGATTTCACAGATGACACAGATTTATCATTGGCATTCTTGCTTTCGGAAACGCACACGGATTTTTCTTTCTGATTGTCCTTTTCCTTGGAATCTTTTGCATCCGTCTGAGAACTATCGCTTGACAATTTAAACTGCAATGAATCATCCATGTTCTGATAGAGGTCATTGAGCAGCTGTGCGAGTTCATCAATCAATGGCTTCTCTGCTATCAATGAATTGTTGTTTCTTGCCTTTTCTGTCAATACTTTGAACTTCTGAGGGATGATGCCGGCAGCGATGAATTCCTTCTCAAATCCATTATATACATCCTCGTCGGTGCGTGGGTCGAGACCACGGGTAACGAGCAGCATTCGGTTCTCCGAGAACACGATGTCGTGGAGGAGTTTCTCTATCTTCTTTGCGTCCTCTTCGTTTACAATATCCGTGAGATTCGTGAGATCTGTGTGCGACTTATCATTGCCCAATATCTTGTCTATCTCTCCGAGTTTCTCCCTGATGGTATCCTGGTCAATCTCGATGATATCAAACAGACCGGCTGAGCATTCTGCTTTACCATATTTGATGAGAGAGAACTTTTCGTCGTCGCCGAAATCATAAAAGGTATCCGGTTCTTCTGTAAACGGAGCTATCTCCTTGTACTTGGCTATCAATTCTTTGATAAAACCTGCACCACGCTTTGCTACATAATCGTAGTAGTCTGCATAGTTGGCTTGCTCCTGGATGACATCTCTCAGATAATCTTCTACAAAGGCAGGAATCTTCTTGGCTGCGATATAACCCTGTTGGAGGTCGATCTCATGTTTGCCCTTGACTGGCAACCAAACCGTATAGGCAGGGTATGGATCATCTCCTACACGTCCCACACGTCCACTGAATCCCAAGTCGCCCCATGTGGCCAATGCACAGATATTGGTACATCCGTTCATTCGGAGTTCGAAGTCAGGGATGGTATCCAGATTCAAATTACTGCTGAGAAGTTGCTTGGCAATTGCATCAATCGCACCCTTAGGCAAACAGATGCCAAGTCGGCAGGTGTCTGCACCCGTACAGCATGTGAGGTTGGTGACAACTACAGGATAATCTACCTGATATACGCCTAATTTCTTGAAGAAAGCATAGATATCTGGAAGATATTCTTCTGGGATATTTCTCACCTGGATTTGTTCCTTCTTGGTGAAGCGGATCACATCGTTGCCATAATTTCCAAGATATTCAGCCACTTCTGCAAAGAAATCGGTGGAATTATTTCCGTGTCGAAGCGGAATGTAAGCATACCACAGATTCTCTTTCAGACCTTCCGCATTCGTTTGCTTGTGAGCATAGCGACGTTTCCAGGTTTCGAAAGCCTCACGGTCAAAGTAAGTACTTGCATTATTACCTTCTTTCTCTTCTAATGGTGAAAAGGATGGTTTGTGATGTTCCAGAGGAAGTGCTGGAGCTACAAAATCGATGGACGGATCTTTCCTGAGTGCCTCAAACTCTTCCAAATACAAGCGTTTGGCTTCTTCTGTGCCGTATTTGTAGAATACGTATCTCATACGGGCCTTGTGGCGGTTGCGCCGGTTGCCATATTTGTGGAACCAGTTTTTCAGTGCTTTAGCTGCACGGTAAAGGTCCTTTTCTGGAAGGAAGTCAAATACTTCCCAACCCGTATGGGCATTGCTTGCAGCGCTACCAGCTATCAGTACTCTGAATCCTCTCTTGCCATCCTTGATTCGTGCTTGTAATCCCAAGTCTGCAATATAAGAGTAGTTGGCGGTATCTACACTGGTGTCTATAGCCACCTTATATTTTCGAGGCATCGTAAACGAATCCTTTTCTGCAATGAGGCGGGATGTTAATTCCTCTACATAAGGATATACGTCGAATTCCTCTTCGGCAGTCAGGCCGCTTCGGTCGTCCACCATCATATTGCGAACCGTATTTCCTCCGCCACCAGCGCTGGATATACCTATTTTCTCCAATTTTCTCAGCGCAGGAACAGCATCCTCTATATCAACATTGTGTATTTGGATTTCCTGTCGGGTGGTTACGTGGAGATGAGAGGTGGATAGCTGATGACCCACGAAAGCTATCTTGGCGAGTTGTTCGGGAGTGACCAATCCACCTGCACAACGAAGTCGCAACATATAATGTTGATTTTTGCGCTGTTCGTAGATTCCCATAGGAACGCGGTTGGATTTCAATTGTCCTGCCTGTATCTCGCCAGCCTTAAACTGATCGATGAGCGACTGGGTATAATCCAGGTCCCCCTTTAATGTAGAAGGTATTCTATACATGTTTTTGTATCGTTTATTGTGGGTGAACTTTAAACTTCACTTTTTGTGGTGAATTTTAATCTTCACTATAATGTTCTTCTTTATCCACCACTTTTCCATTCAGAACCTTGAATGAATTGAGATGGACTTTACCATTTTGCAATGAAAGAATGGCATAACGGATATTGGGATCGTTGGCCAATCTTAAATCCTCTTCTGAAGGACGGGAAGGTGATGCTGGATGACTGTGCCAGTTGGCAAGAATCTTAAGTCCCTTGCTTCGTGCATATTTCAATGCGGCAAACTGGTCTTTGGGTGAAAAGGAAAAATGCTCTTCACTGTGGTCAATATTCTCCATCCAATAGCTTTCTGTCACATGATCATCTTTGCCTAAAAGTAATCCGCAACTTTCTATTGGGGCATCCTTCTTCGCCTGCTCTAAAATAACTTTGATTACGTTGTCGTTAATTTTCATAAGCAATAGCGAGTCTTTATCTATTTACACTTTACACTAATATATGATTAGTGCTTTTTAAAGTCACAGGCAGCCTGCTCGTAGTCAATGAGGTGGTCGATGGTAGGATGATCACCGCAAATTTCACATGAAGCACGTTTCTTCACATTGATGGTACGGAAGTTCATCGTCTTGGCATCGAATGTGAGCAGTCTGTCTGTCAGGAGATCGCCTACGCCCAGGAAATATTTCAATGCTTCTGCAGCCTGAATGGTTCCTAACATACCGGCGATGGCTCCTAAAACTCCTGCCTGACTACAGGTCGGAACGACACCTGCTGGAGGTGGCTCCTTGAAGAAACAGCGATAACATGCTGTTCCTGGCAGATGTGTAAAGGTCTGACCCTGGAAGCGGAGAATACCGCCATGAGAAAAGGCTTTGCCTAATCGAACACAGGCATCATTGATGAGGAATTTTGCAGGGAAATTGTCTGTTCCATCAATGATGAAATCCCAAGGCTGGATGATTTCCTCTGCATTGTGGGAATCAAGGAAATCATGATAGGTAGTTACTTCTACGTCCGGATTGATGCCAATCATCTTCTCCTTGGCACTTTCCACCTTAGGTCTTCCCAAATCTTTGGTCTGATGAATGACCTGTCGTTGCAGGTTGCTCAGATCAACAACGTCTGCATCTACGATACCGATATGTCCCACTCCTGCTGCTGCCAGATAAAGAGATACTGGTGATCCTAAACCTCCTGCACCGATAATTAGGACTTTGGCATTGAGGAGCTTTTCCTGTCCTTCGAGGCCTACATCCTGAAGCAGGATATGTCGGCTATATCTCTCAATTTGTTCTTCACTTAATTCTATCATCTTACACTGTTTTTCTTTTACGGATGAATACTATCACTTATTAAATACGTTAACGATACAGAATACGTACATTAACGACAACGTAATCTAATATATTAAACTATTTAATAAGCATTTTATTGTACAGAATTTCTGTCTTACTTCTTAAAAAATGCTACTTTTAATAGTTTTTTCTATTTAAGAAAGTTCTTTCTTGCTATTTTGCATACAGTTGATTCCTGCTTGACGACAGAGATTCTATTGAATTTAGCAAGCGCCTCCTCCCATGAAATATAGGAAATCTACATGGTCACCTTCTTTCAGTTGTATTTTCTCGTAGTCTTCTCTTTCTACGAAATCTTCGTTTACCTGAATGGTTACCATTTCTGGCTGGAACACTTTATTGATTTTTATCAGTTCTGCCAATGTGAGAGGAAGAGTTACTTCCTGCTTTTCGTCGTTTCCAATAATCTGTGCCATAATCTTATTTTTTATTTGTTATTTTCTGGGTGCAAAGGTACGGCGATTTTGCAACCTATACCATACCACCCCGGGGGTATTTTGGGTCACATTATGATAGTATGGTATATACCACAAATGGGGTAGAAGGATACTATATAAGTATAAATAAGACTACAAAGCTGCAGATATGCGCTTAAAGTAAACCAAAAATAGGTATAAGTAATAGTAAAAAAAAAGTGGTACACCCTCTTTGGGATGTACCACCTTATATAGATATTTACTGAAAATCAGATTAGATCTGCTCGCTCCAGTCCTCCTGGCTCTTACGAACGTAAGTCTGGTAGCGGAGCTTAGCCATCTTCTCTGCCTGAGAGAAGAGCTCATCAGCCTCCTTAGGGA
>OGKK01000625.1_pt1 | contig 12466 bp, 9 predicted proteins | sample 1572401 | NCBI WGS metagenome assembly OGKK01 (sample SAMEA2582155, study PRJEB24529) | metagenome | biome: Human gut stool | place: China | collected 2011 | reverse complement strand
TGCGTCCGCCGCCCGATCAGATTCCGGCCGCCGCCCGATTGGGTTGCGTTCGGTGTCCGATCAGACGGCGTACGGTGCACGATGAGAATTTGTGGTGTTAAGGCAAACTCTTAATAAGTTTGGCTGCAACTCAACAATAAAAATAAATTTCCATTTGTTTTGCTTAATCGGATTTTTGCACTAACTTTTGATAAGTTTGGCTGCAACTCAACAATAAAAATAAATTGCCATTTATTTTGTAGTATCTTCATTTTAGAGTAACTTTGCGCCTTGTAAACTCATTAATAACAATAGAAGGGCTTGGTATAAAGGTCCTGAAAACCGGCTCGACACGTAGGAGAGCCAAACGAAAACCTGCTTATTAATAATTAATCAATAACTTAAACAAACCGAAATGAAACTTAATCGTTTAATTCTCGCGGCTGTAGCAGCGATGTTCGTAGAAGGAGCATACGCACAGCAGCCGTACGGCGGATGCTGGCATCCGGACGACATCAAGAACTGGTCGCCGGAGACCGACAAGGACGCAAAGTTCAACCGCTCGCGTGTGCCATTGGCAAAGCGTTTCAAGGAGCCAACGCTGATGAAGGCTAACAAGAATCAGTATTATGAGGGTCAGATCTGCAACGCTCCAATCCTTTTCCCGACATGTTCTATGTGTCCGTCGCAGGGCGCTTACAATTTCCTCGGCTATCAGCCTACCTACTGGCAGTATATGGACAAGCTCGTTTATTGGGCAGGTTCGGCTTCTGAGGGTATCATCATCCCGCCGCCAGCTGGCTCTATCGACGCTGCTCACCAGAGCGGTGTGAAGGTGCTGGGTCAGGTGTTCTTCCCGCCGTACGCTTATGGTGGCAACCAGGCTTGGGTGCGCCAGATGCTTACAAAGGAGAACGGTGTGCATATCTATGCCAAGAAGCTCTACGAGATAGCCAAGTACATCGGCTTCGACGGATGGTTCATCAACGAGGAGTCGGGTGGTGCAACATCTGCAGAATGGGCTGACTTCATCAAAGATTTCAACAAGTTTGCCGACGAGAACGGCGATACACAGATGGAGATACAGTGGTACAACGCTCGTCGTGCCCCGAATGTGGAAATCCTCAAGACACACAAGAATACATCGCAGTTCCTTGAGTATGGTGCGGCAGGCGACTATCGCAACTATGCAAGCCAGCTCGGCTGCACAGAGGAGGAGACATTCTCTAAGATATATTCGGGTGTGCAGGTGGCTGCTTCAGGTCATACCAACTTTATCTACCACCTCAATGCGGCTATGCCTACAGACGGCCACGTAGGTTCGCTCGACTTCTTCTGTCCCGAGGAGAAGACATGGAAGGACAACGTGCGCAACCTTCTCGGCAAGATCGATACAGGTCCTGACGCATACAACGCTATCAACAAAACATTCGAGTATGAGATGCAGATGTGGACAAACTACGAGGGCGACCCGTCTGTCATAGCAGAAAAATGGCCTGGCGTATCTGGCCGCGTGCTCGAGCGTTCGGTTGTCAACTCTATGCCGTTCACAACCTCGTTCTGCGTAGGTGTAGGCAAGCACCGCTTCGTAGAGGGTGAGGTGAAGGCTTCGCAAGACTGGTACCACTCTGGCGTGCAGAGCATCATGCCTACATGGCGCTACTGGTTCGAGAACAAGGGCAACGGTTCTATCAAGATTGATTGGGACGACGCCTGGAACTTCGGTTCGAGCCTTAAGGTTGACGGCGGCAACGAGTTTACAAAGGGCGACCACCTCTGGCGTTTGTACAAGACTCAGATTGCTGTGAACGGCGGCACATTGCGCCTCGTCTACAAGGCTTCTGCAAACAGCTCTGTAGAGGTGAAGCTCTCTACTGCAAGCTCTGTAAATCCGGACGCTACTCTCGCTAACCCGACTACCACTACAAAGAACGGTTGGACAATCGCTGAGTACGACCTCTCTTCGCTCAACGGCAAGACAATCTACATGATTGCGCTTAACCTGAAGACTTCTTCTGTGCTCAACGACTATAAGTTCTCGCTCGGCGAACTCTCTGTTCTGCCTGCAAACTACGCTCCCGCGGCTATCGAGGTGAAGAACCTCGCTACGACAAGCGTGTTGGGCAACGTGCAGGGCGACGCTCGTCTGACATGGGACTTCGACTATACAGCCGACTTCGACCACTTCGATATCTATAAGGAGAACGAGGACGGCACACAGACTATGGTTGGACAGACTCGTGACGAGGCGTTCTACGTTCCTACATTCCAGCGTAAGGACAACGAGGCTTACGTTAAGTTCATCGTTACTCCGGTTATGAAGGACATGCGCCAGCAGAAGGGTAAGAGCATCGTGCTCGACTTCCCGCAGGCTACTGCTCCGATCGTTTCGTTCAATATCAGCAACAGCTATCTGAAGGTGGGCGAGAGCGCTACTATCACAGCTAACGGCACTGGTAATCCGACTGCTTTCAAGTGGACTCTGCCTGAGGGTCTGAAGCTCGCTAACGGCTTCTCTCTCACCGACCAGACTATCACCGTAGTTGCAGAGAAGGTGGGCAAGCAGCGCGTGAGTGTAGAGGTGACTAACGCCATCGGCACATCTACCACTTCAAGCAATATCCTCGACGTAATGACCGAGGAGGAATACAAGAAGATCTTCAACGTAGTATATCAGAAGAAGGTGCTCGGCTATAGTGGTTCTACAAATTCTCAGGAGGTGCCCGACAAGATTATCGACGGCGAGACTTATCCGTATTCAAAGAGCGACAAGTGGTGCAACGTGAGCGCTGACAACTGGGTGACATTCGACCTCCAGGGCGTTTACCGCATCTATAGCTTCAAGATATACGACGGCAACTCAGGTCCGGAGTCGGGCGTAGACCAGATCGACTCTTACCAGATTCTGCTCTCTGAGGACAACGAGCATTGGACAACTGTTGTAGACACATACAACCGCCAGAGCGAGAGCATCAAGACCGACTTCATCGCTCCTACACGTGCTCGCTACGTGAAGCTCGTTCCGCACGTCAACGGCATCCTCCGCATCTGGGAGTTTGAGGTTTACGGCAAGAAGGACAACAGCATGAAGATTTCGGCTTCGCCTGAGCAGATGACTATCAACGCTGGCGAGAACAACAACATCTACGTAACTTACGACCTCGGCGAGGTGGCTAAGGACCCGCAGTTCAAGTGTACTGCTACAAGCAAGAACGGCAACGTGAAGATCGGCACAATCAAGGAGAACACCAAGAAGTCGACATTCATCATCCCGCTCACTGCTCAGCAGCGCATGGGCGACGACGTTGTTACAATTCGCGTTGAGAACGGCGACGACTACGAGGAGGCAACTGTGCAGGTAGAGGTTGACGCTACAACACAGCCTAACGTGCTCATTGGCAAGAAGGCTGAGGTGCGCCACTACAAGAACGACTACTCTTTCGAGGCTGCTTACGACACGTACGACATCAGCGGTCTTACCGACGGCAACAAGACTGACGAGGCTCTCAGCGATATCGAGGCGCCGTCTACACACCGCGACGACGTGTGGGTTATCTTCACAGCTCCGGAAGGCAAGCAGTGGGACCTCTCTAAGGTTGTTGTGAACATTCCGAACAAGAACTACGCAAAGAACGACAACGACGAGATGAACTACGTCAACAAGGACGTGAAGATTGCTGTGGGCGACGACCTCACACGCATGAACACGGCGAAGACATTCTCTGGCTTGAAGGAGGTTTCGGAGCTTAGCTACATCTTCCCGGAGAGCGTAAAGACTAAGTATCTCGCTGTGATTTGCAACCTCTACGTTTACTCTTACCCGTCGCTCGCTGAGGTTTCGGCTTTCGAGCAGTTTGCTGACCCGACAGCAATCAACAACGCTACCGTGCAGAACGCTGTTAAGGGCATCTACACAGTGAATGGCACAAAGCTCAACGCTTTGCAGAAGGGTATCAACATCGTGAAGTTCGCAGACGGCACGGTACAGAAGGTACTCGTGAAGTAAATTATTAATTGGTAATTATTAATTATTAATTGGTGATTGCTAATTATTGATTGCTAATTATTAATTCGTGATTATAGAATAATACGGCTATCAGAAGTGTAACAGCTTCTTGATAGCCGTTTTTTATAGGGCTATAATACGTCTCTCGTATTGTTATTGCACAAAAAAAGGTGGAACAATACGTATGATTGTTCCACCTTATATAGTGTTAATGTCTTAGTTTTTCCCGGATTTCTTAAAGGTCGTCAGAAAGGATTTTGAAGAAGTCCTTGTGCAGCGCCTTCGAGATGTCTGCAAGCATGGCAGTATCGATACTGTTGCGTCCTAATGCTCTGTATACAGTAGAGCGGTTGCAGTGAAGCTCTTTGGCAAGCCAGCCTGCCGACCGTCCTTGCTTTTCGAGTTCTTCCTTGATGAGTTGTCCGATGTTTACCATTTTCTTATGCTTGTATTGTGTTTCCGACTGATTGTTTGTGCGTGGTGTTAGAAGCTAACACCGACACCGATTGACAAACGCTGGCTGCCCATGAAGTCCTTCAGATGAGAGTCCATAGCGAAGCGATACTGATAGGTGAGGCGGAGTGCGAAGTAAGAATACTTGGCGCAGACACCGATAACCGGCGAGATAGCCCATGCAAGGTTCGCCTTCTGGTCGTCCTTGGTGTATTCCTGAATTTTCTTGCTCTCCTTCTCGTCATCCTTCGGCTTCAACACGCCGTCCGGGTCGTTAGGATATCCCTTCTTGTTAGGATAGATGTCGTCGTGGTCGTCGGTCACCTCGTACTTGCCGTAGTAAACCTTGGTTGTTGCGCCCGGACCGAAGAAGATCCATACCGGATTCACAATCTTCACCGTCCAACCGAAGTTGACGTTCACCTCAGGCATATCCGGAGTGCGGCAGTCGTTGCGCATCATCTCGAACACCTTCGAGTTGAGACTCATGCTGAAGAATCCGCCCACCTTATGCTTCTTGTACTTGCCGTAAGAGAAGCCGATAGGGGTGTCCTTCGAGAACTCGTATGTGAACACTCTTGCGTGGCTCTTCTTGTCTACCTTAATCTGGTCGATACGGTTTATCTGCTCCTGCGCCTGCACCTTTGTAGGGCAGTTGTTCTTCACAGCCAGAGCGTAAAGCTCGCGTGCCTTGTCAAACTGCTTCTCGTTGTAGTAGAAGTCGGCCTGCTTGTAGGTCATATCGCACTCGCTGAAGAACTTCGTGAGGCAGTTGTTGTAGCGGTTTGCAGCGAGGTTGTCGTACGGGTTCAGCTCCATAACTCGGTTGTAGTACTCGCTGGCTCCGTAGTAGTCGAGCAACTTGAACTTCTGTTCGCCAATCTCGCGGTAGTGGAGGATGGTGTCTACCAGAGCGATGTTGCTCTCGTTCTCAAGCGAGTCGACATCAGTACAGCCGCGTGCCACGACAAACTGGTCGCGAGCCTCCTGATAGTTCATGTTCTTGAGCTCCTCCATACCCTTGTTGCGGTGTCCGCGGTAGCAGCCAGCGTCGACGGTGCTGTTCGGGTCGATAGCCTGATAGGTGAGCACCTGCTTCGGCTGTAAGTCGTCGATGAACACGGTAGCTGGTGCATAGCCCGGCGAAGTGATGGTGAGCATACGTCCGCGATACTTCTGTCCGGTAGGGAACTCGATGTAGTAAACCATGTCAGAGCCTTCAAGCTCGGTGTTGTAGGGCGTAGCGCTCTTGTCCATCGACGATTCGAAGGTGAGCGGAATCGACTGATTGCACTTGAAGATGACAGCAGCTCTGTCGTTGTCGCCGGTATACACATCGTTAGGCTGCGATATGTCTGTAATCTCCAGCAGGTTCTGTGAGAAAGCGACGCACGCCATGAGGCACATCACGGCGAGTGAGATAATTCTTTTCATAATGATTACGTTAAATGTTTATGTTTTATGTCTGTTTGTTTTTTAGTCAAGTCTTTATCTTACTATTCTGAACGATCCGAGGTGGAAGACGTCTTTCTTCTGTGTCACGATGTTGCCTGCTGTGTCTTTGTACGGCTGCCATGTGCGCACCTGGATGAGCGGATTGTCCGAATCGCGGAAGTCAACCATCAGGAAGAGATAGCCCTCGTCCTGATAGCGGTCGGTCTTCCACAACTGTTTCAGCGTCACGCCGTAGATGTTGTCGTACTTCGGGTGTTCTACAATTTCGATGTCAGAGAACTTCACGTTGATGAACTTCACGGTCTTGAACACCATTGCGAGTTTGGACAGATACTCCTGCTTTGTCTGCTTGATGTATACCACTTTGTTGTTGGCAAGCGTCATTTTAGTCATGTCGCTGTTTGGCTTCTCTCTCACCACGCGTCCAGTGATGATGAGCGCCTTGTCGCTGAACACGCTGTTGAGCATAGCATTGTCCTTGCGGTTGTACGCTGTGCGGAAGTTCTCTATGAAGTCTACGATAATCTGACGTCTTGCATAGTCGAGCTCCGACTCCTTTGCAGCCATCAGTTCCTCGTAGCGGTTCATCTCGATGGCTATAGCCACGCTTGTGATGAGTCCGTTGTGGTCGTAGTTTACGGTGAGTTCTTGGCGTGCGTCAGCTTCGTCAGCCTCAAGCATGTCTACCGGAATGCCACGCACCTGATAGCCGTCTTTAGTCTGCAAGCAGCGGCAGCGTATGCTCATAGGCGGACAGCTCAAAGCGCTGCTTTTCCATATCTCGCGAATCTCCTCGATAGCCGCTTTCGATACGTTGTCTTTCGAGAGCTTCACGGTCTTTTCGCCGTCGTCGGCAGCCTTTCTGAATGCGTCGAGCAACGCTTTTGTGTTGGCTTCCATACGGTCTTTCAGCTGCGACTCAACAACGCCGTCCGTAATCTTGAATGTTGTGTCGGCAAGCGCGCTGCCTGCACATGTTAAAACCAATAGTAAAAGAAATAGTCTGCTTTTGATTTGTGTTATCATTTTCATTTTCTTTTTTTGCTATATATGTTTTTAATGTCGTTCTGCGGTATGTTTGCGTATAATTCAGCCTTTATGTTGCCTCCGTTCTTGAACAGTTCGTTGGTCGGAATGCTCACTACGAAGAGATGTATGATGTTCTGTTTGGGGTTGTGCATCACAAGGTCTGCCTTTATTAAGTCTTTGTCTATCTGTGTTACGTTGCAGTAGGTGTCCATCTCGTTTGTCAGCACGAAGAAAACCGAGTGCAGCGGCATGGTGAGCGTCTTCTTCACGTTGCCGTATTGATGCTGGGTGAGCGTAACATTGCAGTTGCCTGCCAGGTTCATCAACATGTTCACTGCCGACTCCATAGGATAACTATGGTCGAACACCGGTTTCCATGTTTTTGCGTCGATGAACACGTCAGAACGCAGCGAATTGATTTGGAACGACTTGCCTGGCAGCAACTTAATTCTCTCCTCGTTGGTGTCTGCAAGGTTCTGCTTGTTAAGTATCAGTTTCTTGCAGAAGTCTTCTCCTCCCGTGTTCTTTGAGAGTTGCTCGTATACGAACTCGTCGGCGTTCTTCTTGTCGAAGCGGTCTTTCTGTGCCTGCATAGCTGAAGGCGTAGCGAGAAGGGTGAGAAGCAATACGATTCCCGATAGTTTGTGTCGCATATAGTCTGTTTTTTTAGTTTATATTCTAATGAATGCAATACATGATTCCAATGAATGCTATATATAAATCTAATGAATGCTATATATAATATATTGATGATGTATATAATATAATGTGTGGCAGAACTATTCTGTGAGAAGATTGAATCTTGCCACGCCCACCTTTGCATCGGTTTGCTGTATGTCGCCCTTTGTGAGCGGGTTCATCATGATGCTGAAGTTGACGGGATCCTCAGTTGCAACAAGCACGAATGCGTCGTGCGACGGCATGTCCGGCGTTATGAACGGCTCCGACTTGAAACCTACGGTGCTGTTAGCCGGAACAAGCAAGTTTGAGCACGTTGCCTCTTCGTCCATAGGCAGGATGAGATACTTGTTGCCGTCCTTGTCGATGTTGAGGATGTTGACGTAGAGCGTCTCCTCGGTGTTGTTCTTCACGCGAACGTAGCACGGCGTGTTGCGCTTTGCGCTGTTCGCAAGCGGCAGACCGGTTTCAACGTCCACAAGTTCAAGACTCACGTCGAAGTCAGACGCAATGGCATTCTCGCTGTTGAACAGCTGCTGTTCAGCAGAACCTTTTGCAGCTGTGCCTTCGTTGAGTATCTCAATAAGACGAGCCGCCATGAGCGAGTCTTTAGACGCAGCACGATAAGATGTTCCGGTCACCTGCATGTAGGTGTCGGGATGCACCATCTTCTTAGACGAACTGAATAACTGCTTCACGAGATAGCCCATATACTGCTTCGTGAGATTCTTGGTGCGCTTCGACGACATGCTCACAAGACTGCCTACGGTGTTCACTCCCTCGCGTGTGAAGGACAGCATCTTCTGCTTGTTCTCGTCGATGATAGTCACCGCACTCTCAGAAGAAATCTTGAGTTTCGTAGTCGGTGTGACGTATTTTCTTGCAGAGAGCGGCGTAAATGTTTTGCCCTCTTGTATGTAAGCCTTGCCCACAACAGAGTAAACCACGTACTTTTGTGCGCTGGCTACTATCGGAGCGAATGTGAAAAGCAAGGTGGCAAGAGCCACCAGTGTCTTATTTCTCATAATTGAAAATGTTAAAGTGCTCAATTCCACTTGGGTTAATGAATATCGGAGTCTGCTTGAAGTCGGTGAGTTTTCTCACCTGCTTGTAGAGGAAGTGCTCAAGTTCCTGAGTAGAGAGACCCTCAGCGTGCTCCTCCTTGGCAGCTCCGTTTAGAGCTTCTACCAGCGCCTTGGTGAATGCGCCGTTCTCCCACGACTCGTCCTCGCGCGACTTTGTGTCCGACGAGCTTGAGGCATAGAGCAGCATACCGTTCTTCGAGCGTTTCAACTGCTCGATGAAGTGGGTTGTGGCAGCCGATCTGCCGCCCTCAAAGAGAGCGCCCGAATAGCAGGCGTCTACAAAGGCGATGAGTTTGCCGTGAATATCCTCTGCCTCGTTTCTAAAGTCGGAAGCGCTGAAGCACTCATACAACTTGTTCGTGTTGCATCCGTAAGGCATGAAGTAGAATCGGTCTTTCTCGTCGCGCATTCCGTGTCCGGCGAAGAAGAATATGCAGACATCGTTAGGCGACGATTCCTGCTTCAGCCATTCCATAGCCTCGAATATGTCAGCTCGTGTAGCCTCGTTGTCGCAGAGTATCTTCACCTGCACATCCTCATAGGGCAGTCCCTTCTTTGATGTGATAGCCTTCGAGAAGTCCTTCGCGTCCTTGCATGTGAATCTCAGTTTAGGCAGTTTCGGGTCGTTATAGTCGCCCACGCCGATAGCCACAACGAAGAGTTTCGGCAGTTCCATAGACGTAGCCTCTCGGATAAGGCGTATCGTTGCCGGCTCGCTGTTTCCGTTTTTGTTCTGGGCGTACATCATCACGGTGCAGTCGTGGCGTGGTAGGTCTACGTCGATAGTGTTAGCAGCTCTCACCGCTCTTGTCGTAGCTTGTCGCTGTCCGTCCACCATTACTACGATGCGTGTGCTGTCTGCGCAGTTGCCAGCAATCAGCTGATACTTCAGTTTTATCTGGTCGGTATGGAACATCGACTGGTCCTCCGGGTATAGAATCTTAAGTACCGGAACCGAGTTAGCCGCCGCAAGTGTAGGCTGTGCAGCCGGAGTTGCTTCCTTTTCAGCCAGAGTCTGTGCCGGTCCCTTTATTATACGAGGCTTCGGCTGTTCTTCTGTAGGCTTTGGCGCGGCTGGTTGCTCTGTTGTTGGTTGCGGCGCGGCTGGCTGCGCAACGACAACGGGTGCTGTAGGTTTCGGCGTACTGCTCATTCCTGGGATATCAACCTCGATATCGAAGTCGCCGTCCAGTGTCTCCTTCTTTGTGTCAGGCTTTTCTGTAGCTTTGTTTGCAGGAGCCTGAACGATGGGTTCTGGGGTGGGTGTGCTTGGTGTGCTAGGTGTGCTAGGTGTGCTAGGTGTGCTAGGGGTACTAGGGGCGCTGGGGATGCTGGGCGTGCTGGGGGTATTAGGAGCAGCCGGCTCTGTTTTGGGCTGTTCGGGCTGCAAGTTCGCAGCCATAGCCATCCACTTCTGGCTTTCCTTCTCGTTCTGTTCCACAAGAATGCCGTTAGCATAGCAGTCGGCGAGCGTCAGCTGCGCTCTCTTATAGTTGTTGTTAGCCGACTGGTGGAGCAAGTCGGACGCCTTGTCGTAGTCGCGTGGCACGCCGCGACCGTTCATATAGCAATAAGCCAGGTTATATTGCGCCTTCGCGTAGTTCTGTCTTGCCGAACGCTTGAACCACATAGCCGCAGAAGCATAGTCGCGCTCGATGCCTTCACCGTTGAAATAAGCGTAGGCGATGTCGAACTGCGCCTCTGCATTGCCCTCATTAGCCGAAATGAGATAAGCGATAGCCGCCTCCTCGAAGTTGCCCTGGCGATAGAGCGAGTCGCCCTTATGCAGCAGCAACTTGCCTTGCTCTTCGTTCGGCGCAGCCAGTGAAGTCATAGCTGCGAGTAGCATTGCCGGAAGTATTGTCAGTCTTGTTAGTTTTTTATTTCTCCACATAGTATATTGACTTTTTGATGAATTTCAGTTTAGTGTGTCTCGACAGCATCATCACAATCCATTTGTACTGCAGACGCGCCGTCTCTACAAGAGCCAGTCCGATGAGCGGGAATAGCAGACTGATGTAGAAGTTGTATTTCGAGAAGAGCAGGAAACTGATCCACACCAGGAACGCAGTAAGCAGGAAGTAGTAGAACTTTATCCAGTACAGATAGTAATACTTATGCTTCTGTGTGAGGTGCGATCCCACAGCCGACGACATATAGCAGAGCACGATGGTGAGCAGAATGCAGAAGAAGTCGTTCAGCACGAACACCTTGTGGTGCGACATCGACGAGAGCATGGCATACGCCTGAATCTTCATGCCCGGCATCTTGCCCAACGGCGTGATATGCGTGTCAGCCTCCTCGTTGATAGTACCGAGAATAACTATCTTGTTCTTTATCAAGTTTTTGTATTTAAGCACATCGTTGTGCGGAATCACCACAAAGTCGGTGTGGCTGTATTCTATGTTGCGCTGTTTCGGAGTCGCCTCCTCCGGTTTAGTGTTTGTGTATTTGCATACCGCCATGTATGGCAGCGAGTAAATCACGTTGTTGTTGATGTGTTCGTTCTGAGAGTATTTTCTTATGCAGCCGTAGCCTTCGCCCGATATCACATTGCTGAAAGCCCATGTTATGCCGTCGCCTTCATAGCTGAAGAACGAGCGTCGCACTTTTCTGAAGCGGTCGTTGATGTAGTCGTAGTCGGTGAGCTTGCACGAGAACATTGCGTTGTCGAGGCTCGATACGGCATTGATGAGATATTCGTTCTCGCCCTCGTCGTAGCTCGGGCGCTCGAAGATAAGGTCGACGACGAGCACCTTCGGGTTGCATTTGTTTATGTTCGTCATGCAGTCGGCAATCTTGCGTCTGTCGTACAGCTCGGTCATATCCACCAGCACGATGTCGTTGTTTATCTCCTTCACGCCGCTGCTGTTCTGTATTTCGTAGAACACGTCAGTCATGGAGAAGTCGCTGAAAGCCTTCTTTACGGGGTTCACCACCGTGAGGTTTATAGACGCGAAGGCGAGCAACCAACCCATGAATAGCACAAGCAGCGTGATGCAGAGATGGTCGATGCTTATGAGTCGGGTCAGGTCGCTTCGCTTCGGCCTCCTTAACTTGAAGTCAGGCCTCTTTATATTGAGTTTCGGTGTTTTCAAATTGTTCGTGGTGTTTTGTAACTATATGTGGCATCGCTGCCGGTTGTAATCTCATCTTAGTTTAGACCTAAAAACATGTGATTTTTAGATAATTTTTGCAAAGTTAATCATAAGAATTGAATATTTATAATAATGTATGTCGCATAATTGCAACAAGCATATAATTAATATATGTATAAGCGTATAAACACCCACCGCAGCACAAGGTTTTAATGTGATTGGCGTTTTTTTTCGTGTTGCAAAGAAATTAATTCTGCAAAAAGTTGTGAGGTTGGTTTTAATGATATATATTTGCAAACAAATTATTAAAGTGAAATTATTACAACCGCTAAAAGACCGCTATAATATGAGCAAGAACAATCTGTTATATAAGACATTCCGCCTTTACGTTGACGGATTCCGTAGCATGACAATAGGAAAAGTTTTGTGGACCGTTATCCTCATAAAACTCTTTGTGATGTTCTTCGTGCTCAAACTGTTTTTCTTCCCCGATGTGCTTGAGCAGAAAGCCGCCGGCGACAAGGCTTCGTATGTAGCCGGTGAGCTGACGGGCGCACGCGTTGAGCAATAGGCATATAGAAGTGCGGCAGAAGTAGTGTGTGGCGTCCGCCGTCCGATCGGATTCCGTCCGCCGTCCAATCAGATTCCGTCCGCCGCCCAATCGGATTCCGTTCGCCGTCCAA
>OGKK01000620.1_pt1 | contig 12550 bp, 10 predicted proteins | sample 1572401 | NCBI WGS metagenome assembly OGKK01 (sample SAMEA2582155, study PRJEB24529) | metagenome | biome: Human gut stool | place: China | collected 2011 | reverse complement strand
AAAACACCGCAATCATACTAAAATAGGATGGTTCTAACGCAAGGCTTCTAAGTTGCCCTGGCCATAATTCTGGAGGCCACCACCCACTTTGTAAAACAGGATCATATAAGCTATTATTAATAACTGGTTCTCGATTATTATCACGAGATAAAGAAGTCAAAAAAGATTCATATATATATTGGGCCCGATGATTGGCTTCTTCTGTTCCTATTCGCCTATAACTCCTATATATACAAGTTAATATAATATACAAGGTCATTAATCTTTGTTGGCCATCAATAATCTCATAAACTATTAATCCATCTTCATTATTTGACTTATGATTTAGAACTATAGTTCCCAAAAAATGTGACCAAGGAATCGAACCTTGATTATCTAATGTAAATCTTAAATCTGTCCATAACTCTTTCCAATTAACTACAGTCCAGACATAATCACGCTGATAGCGTGGAACTATGTATCTTGCTGCACGTTGAAAAATATCAGAAACAGTCCGATTCTCAGTTGTAAAAGCCATTTTATTCCCCCCCTAAAACCCATGATTAACCCCATAATCAAAATTTTTAGTCATTATATTCTTATTCTATATTCTCTAACAAAACTCCTCTTTGTATTTTCCCCAGTTTTTATGGATAATTAAACTATACTTGATATATGCACCGCAAGTAGTAAGGGTGATTTAGTATGAATCTCTAGATAGTGTAAATTTTTGGAGGTGTCATATGGATTCTCTGACTATTATTTGGGTTATTGTTTGCGCCTATTTATTACTGAATTTATTGGTCGGCGTGTATTGTCATATTCGTGTAAAAGATAGTACTGATTATCTACTCGCAGGTCGTCGTATTGGGGTTCTTATGACGGCAGGCACGTTAGCTGCTACAGAGATCGGTGGCGGGAGTACCGTTGGTGTAGCCGCGAAAGCATATGGTTCTTGGGGTTTATCTGCAGGTTGGTACGTAGTCTCTGCAGGGATTGGGGTTATTCTCGTTGCTTTCATCGCACCACTGTTACGACGTGCCATGGCAACGACCGTACCGGAGATCATCGGTCGTCGCTTTGGTGGATCTAGCCATCTCATTACGTCGATTCTTTCTATGCTCGCAACAATTACCTTGGCAGGCGTACAGATTACTGCAACAGCAACCATTATTAGCGTTCTTACTGGACTTTCAACAGAGCTCGCCATTCTCATCTGCGGAGCGGTTCTCGTAATTTACACCATGTCCGGCGGTATGTGGAGCGTAACGATGACAGACGTTATCCATTTCTTCGTTCTCGTTGGGGGATTTACCCTCGCTGTGCCATTTGTATTGCACAATGTGGGCGGCTGGGAAACAGTAGTGTCTAAATTACCACCTGAACAACTGGGCTTCACAAAGGTTGGTTGGAAAACCATCATCGGCCTTGTCATCATGTACTTCATGACCTTCTCCACAGGGCAAGAATCGGTACAACGGTACTTCGCAGCAAAGAATGAAAGAACTGCTGTTCTCGGTTCTATCATTTGCGGTCTTATTATGGCTCTATTCGCCTTTGTTCCTGCCGTATTAGGCCTCGTAGCATTGGCTGAATTCCCGAACATCGAAGCAAATAATGCAGTGGCAACAGTAGCACTTAACCTCATGCCTCCAGTAATGGCGGGCTTCGTTATGGCCGCTGTCGTATCGGCGACGCTTTCATCAGGCGCAGGCGACCTATTAGGTGCTGCTACTGTATTTACCAAGGATATTGTGGAACATCATTTTGGTAAAAGCCTCACCGATGCTCAGCTCACGAGATATAGCCGTCTATGCGTGCTATTCCTCGGCATTATCGCCATCGTCATTTCCCTTGTAAGCAAAGCCATCATTCCAATGCTCGTATTTGCTTTCACCATGAGATCTGCGGGCCCATTCGCTGCCTTCCTACTAGGCCTCACTTGGAAAAATGCAACAGCTGGCGCTGGCATTTGGTCCATCGTGCTCGGCTCCATCGCAGGCGTGTACTGGGAATTCGTTGGCAACCCATATGGCATTATGTCCATCATCTTCGGTTCCATCGTCAGCCTCATCGTCTTTGTGGCTGTGGTGTTCATTGAAAGATCCATGGGTAAACCACCGGCTCCACCGGCAATTCCTGACAACTTAAAAGAATAACGTAAAAAACGTTCTAAAAGAGTAATGTAAAAAGACATTCTAAAAGAAACCATACAAGAGAAAACTCCTATCGGTTAAACTAATAGGAGTTTTTCTTATTTTACAACCACATCATTAAACTATGTGCCATACACACGTTCATCATAATTTGACGATATATCATAACCTTACTATAATATAAGTAGATAGTCAGACGAGTAGTTGCGTCAGGCTCATCTCTAATAACATATAAACATGTAGAAATGGCCTTTTCGTTTTATCTAATTTCCGAAGAAACGAAGGGCTATTTTGCTATTTCTAGACAAATAAGCGCTACAAGTGCTCCAAAGGATATCATAACTGATAAAATCCCAAGGATAATCATAATGATTTTATAACCACTCATAAGCAACCCTCCCTTCAAAAACGAAGAGAGGCCCAACCTCGTCTAACTATCCTACAATTATTATATAGCGAACTAATATACGATACAATAAGGAACGAATAATAGAAATATATAGATAAATGTAGCAAAGACCGCACCAAAAGGTACGGTCTTTTACTTATTTCTCCAGTCTTTTATTCCTAGCTTGTCTTAGTTGCTTCGCATTTCCAAAATCTAAATATTCCATTATATTGCGTAGTTCAATATGACTATACTTATTTTTACCATCTTCATAGGTAAGGAACATATAATATTCATACTTATCATCTTTTATTAGTTGGTAAATACGAGATTTCTTACCTGGATTATATTGATCTAGAAGAAAAGAGGGAACACCATTATTCCATACTAAGGCGCCTTGCAAAGGTACATCTTTCATTAATGTTGGGTTCTTTTTATAGAAAAAATGATCAAAAACAGTCTGGGTATACAAACGTATAGGTTCTTCTTTACTAACTAAAGAACTTCGCGCAACGACGAGTTTCATACCATCCCCAACATATACCCGACCTTGAAAATCATCACTTTTATCCACAATATCTAAAGTCATTCCCTTAGGTAGTCGATAGGTCAGATTGTCCCATGTAATAGTATCACTAGTATTATCTAAATTCTCTAATGGTTGAATAGAAGGAATTACAAAATTAGCCATTGTAGATTCTAACTTTTTTGTAACGGGCTGATTCTTATTGCCTAAAAATGCCATATACGTCTGATTTGGGTATTTATCGAAAGTAACGGCAGCATACATTACAGGTAGATTCCCATTCGCATATTGCTCTCTTATTCCCCAATAGCCTTTACTAAGGCCCGGATACATAAATTCCCCTTGCCGTTGAGCCTTTTTATTAAATCCTGAATCTTCAACTCGTTCATTAGCACCTACTAACCCCGCAATAGCATAACGATCAAAAACATACGAGCCTTTCCCCTTTTTATCCAAGTCCTCAAAATAACTTTCTACCACTGAAATAGGCAATGTCACTTTAGCCTTATAGTCACCTTCGTGCAATAAAATTACAGTAGATTCATGTGTAATTAAATCCAAATACTTCGCATAGGCTTTTTTTAATTGCTCTGCCTGCTCTGCAGTACCTTTCTTCTCAAGAACCTCTCCATCAATCCGCTTATTATACTCTTCTATTTTCTTAATGTAATCAGCAGTAGTAATATTGCGAGTCTTATCGTAACGATAGTTCTGATATGCATTATCTGGAATACTAGCATCAGCCCCTGGTACAGGCGGTTGTCCTTCAGGAACAGTATACTGCGCTGCACCAACAGGCATGGTGAAAGCTAATGCTACAGCTAAGCTCAACAAAGTACTTTTTATTTTCATATACACCTCTCAAACAATAATAGACACGTTCTCTCATTAGTATAAGTATACTATAACCTAGAGAACGTGCCTATTTATGCTTATTGCAATTTTTTCAACGCTGCTTTGATTTCGTTTACTTCAGCCCGTAGTTCTTCGTTGTCTACACGCAGTGAAGCATTGTCGGCTTGTAAATCTTTAATCTGTTTAGCCATTTCAAAACGGCTTGTTTTGAGTGTTGGGTCTTGTTCGCCTACCTTGAAAGAAGCACCGATGTTAAACATGCTTTCACCACCAAGAGTAACACCAGCGTGAATCATGGAATTTTCATTCGGCTGATAAGAGGCCCCAATAGCGCCCGCATTGGAGTTCTTATAATGGCCTACACTGGTCGCAAAGGACCATTTATCATTTGGATTATAGTCCAAATAATGAAGCCCCGCCAATGCCGCAGAGGCAGCGCCCACCTTGGAGACCTGACGATCCGTATAGGACTTGGCGTTGTTGAGCACCTTGTCCCCAATATTCACCGTATTATTTTCGAGCGTAGAAATACGATTCGTATTGTTATCGACCTGCGTTTTCACCTCGTGCAACTGACTGCCGTTAATAACCTCCGTAGAGGTTTTAGAAACCTCGCCCTTAGACACATTTACGATTTTATTATTCCCATTATCTAGGCCTTTGTTAGTGAGAGACACGGTTTTCTCATTATCATGGTCCCCATCGGTAGTCGTGATGGTCACCCCGTTATACCCATAATTCGTATTATATTCAGTGCTGTTCTCGTTGTCATAGTGTACAATCTTCGTCCCATCAGTGCTGAGCTCAGACTTATCACCACTCTGTATATTGCTCATGGTGAAAGTTTTAGGCTCCATCTGTGCCATATATTTATTATCTTTTCAATCGAGGATAGCCAAGCCATAATCCTCTTCCCAAACGAGCTCATGAGTGCCGTTATACATATCAAAGTGACCCGCCCCAAAATGAGCATGACGATCATCAGGATGACCAGCATCCTCTCCTACCGTATCACTAATGGATATACCATCAGACTCAATACGAATACCGTGATTAATATCCCCACCAGTACCTATAAATGTCCCCTGATACGTAGGATAATTCGTCGTAGAAATCTCATAATTCGTAGAACCATCCGCATTCGTACTCGTATTCACCAACAAATTCTCACTATTTGTAGAAACAGTAGAATCCGCATGAACCGTTAAACCATTCACACTCAATACAGACACAACACCGGCTAACAATAAACACTTTTTATTCATTATAACTCCCCTTATGTTACAGTTGGATTTTCATTCATACATGCTTTATATTGTATGGACTTAACAATACATAATACTTACTTCTTTAATTACTATAAACAGACAATGAAATCTCTTTACCACTAAAGAATATGTATTCACCATGACCAATAGAGAAAGGACCTTGGAATGTATTCTTTGAAAGTTCAGATGGCATTCGATTAAATTGATAGAAGTTATAATAGTCAATCATAGATGCATCAGTCCCCAACCCAGACTTATCAAAATGACTACCTTTACCAGTAATTGTAATAACTGTAACCATATTATGGTCAAGACCAACACTAAGACCTAAATCCATATATGTTAAGGTCTCACGTCCACGAATATCACTAGAACTTGGAGCACCAAGTAGATCAATTACCTGTTGTCGAGTCATTCCTAAATGCACACCACGAACAGATTCATAATGCTCCTTTTGCAATCGATTAGTTAATTGGCTTTTTTTATTCATAATCAAGGTTCTGTGCTCGCCATTACCCAACCACTCTAGATGAATAGCTTTTCTACCTTGAGCCTCTTGAATAATAAAAACACCTGCCCCAGGATAACCACCAACAAAATCAGCACCATCAACAATACGGCAACCATTAATATATCCGTTAGAAATACTCAATACCTTATTGCCACTAGCATCATACCAATCACCGGCTACCTTTTGAGACGCACGAATAACACTGTCTAATGGCATTTGAGCTGCATCAACTGTTAAGGCAGAAAATAAACACATAAAACTAAAATACATACACACAAATAATCTCAATTTTGATTTCATGTTAAATCTCCCTAATCCCCATATCTGTAGATATCAAACAAGAATTAATCGAATCTTATGATCCCAACAGTACAAAACATAACACATTATGTATCAACACTATACTACATACAGTTAAACAAATAATTATAAATATAAAACCCTTCCATAAAATGAATATAAAATGAATTAATAAACACATATAATTTCCAAAGGTAGCCGTAATTTAATGACCTATAAAATATAAAAGAAGACTGTTATAAAGCAGTCTCCTCTTTTTATTCTCTATTTTGCACTCCTGTTTTTCTATAATATTTGATCTCTACATCAAAGTATGATCTAATATTTATAAGAAAAGTATTTTTTGTATACGGGGGTAGTAATATGGGGATTATTAACTCAAATCTAACAAAACTAGGTTCTTTTTTAGGGAATGAGAAGCTTTACATTCCAGAATATCAACGGGGCTACTCTTGGGAAGAGACTCAACTGGATGACTTTTGGCTAGACTTGGAACAAATTTACGAAGAAAATACACATGATGAACACTTTCTTGGACAGGTTGTTATTCACAAAAATAAGGAAGATGGTAAACGCTATATTATTGATGGACAGCAACGTATCTCAACAACAATTATCTTCCTAGATATCCTACGTACAAAATTTAAAGAAATTGCCGATACAACAAACAATAATGATGCAAATGACGACTCAGAGGATATTAATGCTAAATATATTGGCCGTATATCGGAAAGCAAACGTGAGCAGTATTTATCTATGGGTGGTATTGATAAAGAGTTCTTCTTTGAATATGTACAAAAACGTGGCGCCATTGATTATAGTGACAAAAAATTTGATAAAAAGAAACTTAAACCATCTAACTATAATATCTTCTATGCAAGTAAATTCTTTAATGGAAAAGTAAATGAATTTCTTGAAAAGAATGAGTCTAATCAATACAAAGCGCTAAATAAACTATATCAGGCTTTAATTAATCAATTTATTCTAATGACTGTCGAAACTGACGACATCAATGAAGCGTATATAATCTTCGAATCGCTCAATGCGCGTGGTAAAGCACTAGAAACAGCAGACTTATTAAAGAATCATATTTTACGTGTAGCACAAAGTGACTTATCTAGCGCCACTGAAACCTGGAATACTATTATTGATAATCTTGATAATATTGATCCAACAAAATTTATTCGCTACTATTGGAACAGTACAAAGCGCTTTGCCCGAGAAAAAGATTTATTTAAAGAATTACGTACAGATATAAAAACACAATCTGATGTTAATACATTATTAGCAAATCTACGATTTCTATCTAAAGTATGTGCAGCCATACTACACCCTGACGACAACAAGGACTTTGATTTGACTGAGCTAAACGAACGTCTTATTGAGATGCAAAAACTAGATGCATCCTCATATATTCCTATAATCTTTGCCTTAAGATTACAAAACTACTCTGAAGAAGATATAAATGAGGTTTTGAAAGCGATAGAAACACTAGTAGTTCGTAACTTTGTTGTTTCAGGACTTGTTGCAAATAAATATGAGCTTGTATTCGCACAAATTGCTAAAAGTATTAGCGATAAAACTTGGCCACCTAATAGTGAAGGCGAATCCTCTAAAAAACCAACAAAAGATGATATTCTAAAAAAACTATATTCTCTTATGGTATCAGATGAGGAATTCATCAATAACTTCAGAATCTTCAACTCCAAGAAAAACGCAGTTATACGCTATTTGCTTCGTAAAATTAATAACTTTGATATTAACGAAACAAAGATTGTGGATGACTCAAACCGTGTTCATGTTGAGCATATTCTACCTAAAAAGATTAATGATGAATGGATCAACTTCAATGATGAAGACCATGAAACATATCTATGGCGTTTAGGTAATTTAACTCTATTAGGCCAAGAATATAACAATAGAGCTAAAAACAAGGGCTTTGATAAAAAGAAAGAAATCTATAAGAAATCCGAAATCAAAATGACTCGTGATCTAGTCTCAATTGATGACTGGACTACATTCACAATCGTAAAACGCCAAGAAGACTTCGCAGAAATAGCACTAAAAATTTGGCCTCGTGGCTAATTATCCAAAACAAAACCACCCCTATCTGGGGTGGTTTTTACTATTAGTAGAATGTTATTTGAGTTGTCTTAATGATAACCTTTTATTTGTGTCTCCCCTATGTTATTGTCTCCCTATAGTTCCTCCTCTCTTTCTCTCCCCCCTATTACTTCATCTCCCCTACGTATTCTTCTCTTCCCCCCTAACGGTTTTATCTCGTTAGGTCTCTCCAGGCGATAAATAGTTCGGCCACAACTTGTGGGTTTTGACTGAGTTTGATGCGGGCTAGCATTTTGCGCACGTAGTTACAGTGTTCTAGCATGGCTTCGTTCAGCTTGTGTTTCACATGGTGTGGGGCTTGGTACACCAAAATAGGTTTAAAGTCACCCACGTGAATGTAGCTCGTATCTGGATCAGGACCATCGGTGACGATGTATTGATAAGGTATCGCCACGTTAAAGAGTCCGTACACTACGTCCTTGCCGATGGGGCGCCGACATTTAATATGTCCAAAGGTCAGGTGAGGCCCATAGGTCTTAGGCGCCGTATAGCTGCTGCGCCGACCATCACTAGTCATGATATAATTCGGTCTCAAACCTTCTTGTAAGGCCAGCTCTCGCAGGATGGTACGAATTGGCAGATGTACCAATTCTTGACGACCGTCTACGAAATAGCACATCGTGCTGTCCCCGCCGCCAGGTTCATAGGTAGGAATAAAACAAACAATATGATTCTTCGGATTCGTATAGATCAAATCCAAATTCTCTCCCTTAGATAGCCAAGTGGCCACCGCTACTGGTACTTCATTACATGTCATCATAGGAATTCTCTCCCCTCAACTTAGGAACATTCCTTTCAACAATACAATGAACACGTGTTCTGTGAAAGCAGATTCGCATGCTTTAATCTGCTGTTGGTTTAATTGTATATCACACTGTATAATTTGTAAATATATACACAAAACTATAGAAATTTATGTAAAATTAAAGACTTTATGATCTTGTAAAAGTAATATCTACCTATATGTGTCATTATTTTCTCATTTAAATTGAAAATTGCATATTTTATGTATATCTGTTAATCGCGATTAACGTAATTATGCAATAATCAGAATATAAATAAGAAATTAAATTATATTAACACATATCATACTAATAAGAACTTAGCTCTAATTAGCACATAACTCTAATACGTGCACAGCTCTAAAACATATATATATCCAATGAATGTATAGGCTTATTGCATTCGTATTAGTGTACTCGTAGTTTCTTAAAGTCTGTCGTCAAGTATCTACGTAGCTTCCGCAGAGCTCGTTCATGGCGCCGTTGGATAGCTTGGCGACTACAGTTCAGTTCTTCGCTGACGGATACAAGGCTTTTACAATCACCGTACAAACGCCGCAATAGCTCTTGTTGATCTGGAGATAATCTGCCAAGAGCCCATACGAGACGAGCCCGTAGTCGTTGTTCCTCATCGGCCGTCATGATCATGTCAGCTATATTTTCTCCAGATGAGAAGATATCCATGCCGACAGCTACCTCGCCATCATCGGTGATGCGGTCTGGTATATGGATCTCATGGTGATTACGCAATCGTTCTCGCTTCCAATACCGCATGTAACCATACCTAACACCTGCTTTCACAAAACCAGGGAACGGTACGGAGCCTTTTAGATCAAAGCTATAAATCGATTCTAATAGGATGGCCCATAGATAGCTCTCTAGGTCTTCACGGAACTCGCGGTTCCCCGTCTTATTCGTATAGTGTAAGATGAGTGGCCGATACCTGCGACAGAGCTCAATTTGAGCCGCATCATGGCGCAGCTCATCAGCGGACCAAGGTTGGTACCCAACAGTCTGTATTCGCATATTTGGATTTTGACAAATCGACACGAGGCTCTTATCCGATAAGGACGTTAAGACCTGATGACCGCAGATAAGAGTCTGTAATTTCAACTCCTCTGGCACCTTGTACTCTGGTTCCTTAGGCGGTATCATTTCAGATTCTAGTTCCTTAGAAAAAGGCCTCTTAGATAGTACTTCTTTGGAAGATGTTCCCTTTGAAGATATTTCTTCAGATTGTAAGCTTGCAGTTTTAATACAGGTTCGTTGTACTAACGGTTCTTCGTTTGTGTATAACATAAATCCCCTTTCCTGCCATGGCATAGCGCTTATCTACACAATAGCGCGGAACGGAGATTTTGACAAATTGGCAATTCCTCAGAATTCCCACATATTCTGTTACGATCTAGCATTAATTTCTATCCATTAAAAGACATAACTATACACCTTGGTCGGTAATTGCTGAAAATAATACAAAAAAGACACCACAGAGGAATATGGTGTCTTTTTTAGAGGAATTAGTACTACCATTGGGTAATAGTACGTAAGTTACGATTACTGATATACACGTTAGGAGTAACGTATTCTGATGTTACAAGTAATTATACAGGTAATCATATTTTAAATTGTCTGATTACATTGCAATACAGGAGGCTTCCACAAAGTCTTTGAGTTGCGGTTTTACGTAGGTTTGGTACACGTCTGCACCATTGCCACGGACGATGTCGCCCCAGTATTTATACACATAGCGGTACCAGAAATGGAACATGCTATTTGTGAAGTGGTAGTCAGCGTACTTCGCTGGTCCACGGCTATTCGCTTGGATACGACCTACAAGGCCCATGGCCATCAAGTCGTTTAAGCGAGATGTAAAGGTGCCGCTTTTAATTTGGCTAGCTTGCAACAACTCCACATAGTATGGTCTCTCTAGTGTAGCAAGGCCAGATAGAATCGCATTAGCACCGGTTATATTTTTCATATCTCGATGTAAAATATGCTGCGTTTCTTCAAAGAGGGCGCCCGATACGGAGAAGAACAAATTAATGATATTCGTATCGATGCTTTCACCATTATCAAAGTACTGCACATAAGCAGGCAAACCACCTGTTACGGCGAACACGGTACGCAAGTCATCCTTCGCATAGTGAAGACCCAAAGATTTCATGTCCACCAAGGAGAACGGTTTCACCTCGAAATATTCCGACACATAGGGGCCAATCAAGCTGCGATCACCAATGATGCGGCCATCGAGTTGTTCTAATCCATTTGCCATCAAGATGATGTTCAAATGGCTCGTTTCTTTATAAGCATCTAACAAATCGCGCAAGTGTATAGGGAACTGAGGTACAGCCTCCACCAAGGAAGGGTAATCATCAATCACCACAGTTTGAGGCGTTTTTACACTGCTTTCAAATAGACCCTCAAAGGCCTCTTGCAAGCTAGTGATCGGTTCGAATTTATCCTGCCCATCAGCAGGAACAAAACGTGCCTCAAGAGCTCGATTCATATCGGCTACATGGATTGCTTCATTAGCCATGCGACCCGCCAAGTATAACGCCTTATGACGGCGCACAAGCTGGGAAGCCACATAGGATTTGCCACTGCGATGCGGACCATACACAACACACAAACTCATTTGATTCATCGCAATACGGGACTGGATACTCTCAATAATTTCAGCACGTCCCACAAAATTCATATACTCACCTCCAACTATTTACGGAAATTATTATATCATAATTTTAAATCATTATTAAACTTTTTTTCATATAGTTAACATAGCTTTTTATTATGTTAATTTTTTTACTCATCAAATCAGAGCTTTCATGCGATACGTGTTGCCTTACCATCATAAGAGGCCTTATGATTACTTTATTTTCATATACCTTTGATATCAACATATCCTATAAGGCATGGTTATATAAGTTATACATTATAAGATAAGCTATACATATTAAACTATAGATTTTAATCTATATAGTTTAATCCATATATGTTAAAAATGACGTGCTACCTAAAAGGTATAGCACGTCATTTGCATGTAAAGTATATTAAATTGTTACTGCATGTTCTTATACTAAGTTTCTTAATAGTAAATATCTAATTCGTAAATTTCTGATTACAAAATCTAATATTCCTAAATATCTTATGGATCCATTTGCGTTTGCATTTTCATCAATAAGATGCGCTTAACCGATTCGTTAAGCCGCTCGGTCGTAATCGTTCCATCCGCCACCGCTTGCGTCAGCGCACGATGGACTTCATCAATATGAATCGTATCCGCATCAACAAGGATAAGATCACTGCCCGCCAAGATAGAGGCCACAGCGTAATCGCCTATCTTTTGATTGGATTGCAACGCACCCACATCGATACGGTCCGTCATAACAATACCCTTATAGCCAAGCTCCTTGCGAAGCCAACCATCAATAATCGGCTTAGAGGACCTCGCCACGTGTTCATTATCGATGGCGGGAATCTGGATATGCCTCATCACAAGCATATAGCTATTCGCCGTCGTCTGTGCAATGAGCCGTTTAAAGACGGCTACATCATTATTGCTGAGATATGCTTTTGCCTCATTAGCTGAACCAAAATACGTATTTTGATGGAAATAATCATATTATAAAGAATTAGAGGACCACATATGATTAATTTGGTA
>OGKK01000619.1_pt1 | contig 12556 bp, 9 predicted proteins | sample 1572401 | NCBI WGS metagenome assembly OGKK01 (sample SAMEA2582155, study PRJEB24529) | metagenome | biome: Human gut stool | place: China | collected 2011 | reverse complement strand
TATTCCGTATGCGTGAGTTCGAGCAGATGGAGATGCAGTTCTTCTGCCAGCCAGGTACTGAGATGAAGTGGTTTGAGTATTGGAAGAAGGTTCGTTTGGCATGGCACGAGGCTCTCGGCATGGGTAATGAGAACTATCGCTACCACGACCATGAGAAGTTGGCTCACTATGCTAACGCAGCTACAGATATCGAGTTTAAGATGCCTTTCGGTTTCAAGGAAGTTGAGGGTATTCATAGCCGTACCGATTTCGACCTTTCTCAGCATGAGAAGTTCAGCGGCCGTTCTATCAAGTACTTCGATCCAGAAAAGAACGAGAGCTATGTGCCTTACGATGTAGAGACTTCTATCGGTGTTGACCGTATGTTCCTCAGCGTAATGTGCCACTCTTACTGCGAGGAGAAGTTGGAGAATGGTGAGACACGTGTTGTATTGCGCTTGCCAGAGGCTTTGGCTCCAGTGAAGTGCGCAGTATTCCCCTTGGATAAGAAGTATGGTCTCCCTGAGTTGGCTCACGAGATTGTAGATGAGTTGAAGTTCCACTTTAATACTCACTATGGCGATCCTAAGGATTCTATCGGTAAACGTTATCGTCGTCAGGATGCTATTGGTACTCCATTCTGTATCACAGTTGACCACGAGACTCCAAATGATCATAAGGTAACTCTCCGTTATCGTGATACTATGGAGCAGGAGCGTGTTGCTATCAGCGACTTGCGCAGTATCATCGAGGAGCGTGTGAGCATCACAAGCGTATTGAAGAAGCTTGGCAAGGAAATCAAGAATTTCTAATTGCCGGAGTATTTCGGGATATACCTGTATGATTTGTGTAGTCTGAGTGATATGCATATATATATATAATAAGGTATATGATATAGCAAAACAAAAGATTTAGATGAACTTTAAGAATATTAAATATTTGTTCTTTCTGCTGATGCCGGTTTTCGTACTGTCATCATGCAGTGAGACGAATGAGGACGAGTCGAATTCTGAGTTTAGAAATTGGCAGGAGCGTAATGATAAGGCTTTTGCTGATACATTAGCTAAAGCCCGACAGCAGATTGCCAATGGAAGTTCGGAGTGGAAGGTGATACGTAGCTGGACACTTCAGAACCAGACATCCACTACGGAAGGACAAGGTGCTGCTTCTACCCTAAAGTATAATGACGATGATTATATCGTGGTGCATATACTGAAGAAGGGTAATAGCGATGCTAATCTGCTTTATACCGACTCTATCCAATTGAGTTATCGTGGTAGATTGATTCCATCCGATTCTTATGCCAATGGTTATGTTTTTGACCAGACTTTCGTTGCTGATGAGTATAGTTCGGAAACGGCTAAGCCAACAAAGACGACTGTTAATTATGGTTGGATAGATGGTTTTACCACTGCACTTTTGGGCATGCATGTCGGAGATCACTGGCAGGTATTCATTCCTGCTAATCTCGCTTATGGCAGTAGCGTTAACTCAACCATCCCTGCTTATTCTATGCTTCGCTTCGAAATGGCATTGACTGCCTATAAGCGAGGTAAAGGTAGCTGGATAACAGAAGAATAATATCAGGCAGTAATATGCTTTATATGTCATTATGTACTGGCATATAATGACTGCTGAAAGATATGATGATATTTTAGCCTTGGGAGTAGTGATACTTTCAAGGCTTTCTTTTTCCCCCCTCTTTCCTCCTTTATTATTCCATATATTTTATTTCTATTTCGATTCTAAAAATGTGTTGCGAAGGTTAAATTAGTGTTTGTGTTCGTACACAATCCTTTGACGTATATCAAAAAAATGTTAGAAAGTTGCAAATTTATTCATAAAAATATTGTGGGTTCAAAGAAATGTAGTACCTTTGCATCAGAAATATAAGTTTTAGGTTTTTAGTTAGGTAATAGATTGTTCTAGGTTTAGTTTTTTAAAAGGTAGTTTATTAAGATTGTAATTCAAGGACGACAGGTATTAGAAGAAAAGGTAAATAAAGATTGTTTATTCAAGGACGACAAATAGGTTAGGTTAGTTTTCATAAAGGTGAAAGTGCGTATTTTAGGAATATTGATTGAAGGTAATAATTATTTATGTTAATAAGAAATGGCGGTTCCTCAACATGGAGTCGCCATTTTCCGTGTATTTTGTTTTGACGTAAATCGATAAAAGAACAGATAATAACAAAAAATAGGAAAATAGAAATAGATATGCTATATAGTAAGAAAACAGAATATCTGATGGAGTCGATTCGTTCGGGTAGAGCGATGGTGCGTAGTGAGAAACTCAATCTGATTGTGGGATTGAGTATCCCATCTATGTTGGCACAGATTTCCACCGTCATGATGTTTTTTATTGATGCCTCTATGGTTGGTCATCTGGGTGCTGAAGCCTCTGCCAGTATCGGTCTGATAGAATCTACCACATGGTTGGTTGGCAGTTTGCTGAGTGCGGCTGCCACAGGATTCTCTGTGCAGGTAGCTCATTTTATCGGAGCCAATGATTTTGTGAAGGCGCGTCAGGTTTTCCGTCATGCCTTGATTTGCGGTTTGGCTTTCAGTGTGTTCCTTTCGCTCATAGGAGTGGGAATACATTCACATCTTCCATACTGGTTGGGTGGTGGTGCTGATATCGCTTCAGCATCTTCTGGTTATTTCCTGATATATTCCTTGGTGCTTCCCTTCGTGTATCTTTATCATACTTCCGAGATGATGCTCAAGTCGGCTGGTAATATGCATACGCCGAGCGTGATGGCTGTACTGGTGTGTATTTGTGATGTAATCTTCAATTATATTTTCATTTATATCTGCAAGCTCGGGGTAGTGGGTGCTGCTATGGGAACAGCCTTGGCATATATCTGTATTTCACTACCCAATCTATATCTGTCGGCTTGCAAGAACCGGATGCTTAATCTCCGTCAGGATCATGTGCGTTTTCATTGGGTAAAGGAATATGTGCAGAGAGCCTGCAAGATCAGCATCCCTATCGCCATACAGAATATTCTGATGAGTGGAGCACAGATTGTGAGTACCATGATTGTGGCGCCATTGGGCAACATAGCCATTGCTGCCCATTCTTTTGCGATTACAGCAGAAAGTCTTTGTTATATGCCTGGTTATGGTATCGGTGATGCTGCTACTACCCTGGTAGGACAGACTCATGGAGCTGGTCGCATAGACCTGTGCAAGAACTTTGCTTATATGACCGTTGGTCTTGGTATGTTGGTGATGGCATTGATGGGAGTCATCATGTATGTCTTTGCGCCAGAAATGATAGGAGTGCTTTCGCCTGTTGAGGCCATCCGCCAGTTGGGTACAACCTGTCTGCGTATCGAAGCATTTGCCGAACCGTTCTTTGCTGCGAGTATCGTGACCTATTGTGTCTGTGTGGGAGCAGGTGATACATTCAAGCCTGCTGCCATCAATCTCGGTACCATGTGGCTCGTGCGACTCACTCTTGCCTACGGCTTATCCAAGAGCTATGGGTTGGAAGGTGTGTGGATTGCGATGGCTACGGAACTTACTTTCCGTGGAGTTCTCTTCCTCATACGCCTTTTCCGCGGTTCTTGGATGAAGAGCTTTCTGGTGCGTGGATAACGGACTTCCGGTTCTTTGAGTTAGTGCATGATTTTCCGGGCTAAAGTGTGAAAATAGCGATAAAAGCGTGAAAATGAGGGGTAAAGAGTGAAAAAGCTACAAAATATTTGCTTTCTCCCTTTAATTATGTTATTTTTGCATTCTGAAAGCTACCCAAAGGCGTGGGGATTTCGTTTTATCATATAAATGTATATTCAGAAAATATCCATTTTCCTATAATATATGTATATAGATTAAATAATAAAATGTAAGTAATAATTCTAACAACATTATAATAAAACATGAGATTAAAGCAGTTTTTTGTAGCGGCAGTGATGCTGCTGGCTACAGGCTCAATGGTGGCACAGCAGATGCCTCAGGTTCCTGTTGACAAGGACGTGAGAATCGGTCACCTTGACAACGGCCTTACCTACTACATTCGTCACAACAATTTCCCTGAGCATGTAGCAAGTTTCTACATTGCACAGAAGGTTGGTTCTATTAATGAGAACGACGACCAGCGTGGTTTGGCTCACCTCTTGGAGCACTTGGCTTTCAATGGTTCTGAGCATTTCCAGGGCAATAGCCTTCAGAACTATCTTCAGAGCATTGGTGTGGAGTATGGTAAGAATTTGAATGCTTACACAAGTATCGACAAGACCGTTTATTATTTTACCGACGTACCAACTACTCGTACTACAGCCGTAGATTCTTGTATGCTCATCCTCAAGGATTGGAGCAATGGTATCTCTCTTACCCAAGAGGCTATCGACAATGAGCGTGACGTTGTACACAATGAGTACCGTATGCGTATGGTAGGTCAGCAGCGTATCATGGAGCGTTCACTTCCTGCACTTTATCCTGGCAGCAAGTACGGTTATCGTATGCCAATCGGTCTGATGAGCATCATTGATGGTTGCGATCCTGAAACCCTCCGTGCTTACTATCGCAAATGGTATCGTCCAGACAACCAGGCTGTCATCGTTGTAGGTGATGTGGATGTTGATCACATTGAGGCACAGATCAAGAAGCTCTTCAGCGGCATCAAGGTTCCTGCTAATGCAGCAAAGGTGATCCCTGAGTTGGTTCCTGACAATGATACAGCTATCTATGTAGTTGACAAGGACAAGGAGCAGAACTACGATGTGGCTATGATCAGCATGAAGCACGATGCTACACCTGACTCTTTGAAGGGTAGTCTCAATTACTTCGCTACTTCTTATGTTCAGAGTGCAATTACCAGCATGCTTAGCTCTCGTTTGGGCGAAAAGTCATTGGAGGCTGACTGTCCATATCTCCAGGCTGGTTGTGATAATGGCAGCTACTTGGTTTCCCGTACAAAGGATGCTTTCAGTCTTACTGCAGTTGCCAAGCCTGGCAAGATGCTTGAGGCTTATGCAGCTGTTCTCCGTGAGGCTAAGCGTGCTAAGGACTTCGGTTTCACGGCTACTGAGTACGTTCGCTATAAAGAGGATTTCATGAGCGGTTTGGATAAGATGTATTCTAACCGTGATAAGATGAAGAATGAGCAGTTTACTTCTCAGTATGTAGATCATTTCATCTCTAATGAACCAATCCCTTCTGTTGAGGTTGAACATCAGATTTATAAGACCATGGTTCCAAGTATTCCTTTAGAGGCTATCAATGCTTATGCCAAGGAGTTGATTTGCGAGACTGATACCAATTTCGTAACACTTCTGATGATGCGTGATGCTGAGGGTGCTGTTTATCCAACAAAGCAGCAGTTGGCAGATGTCGTAAAGCAGGTGCGTGGTGAAAAGCTCGAAGCTTACGTAGATAATGTAAAGCAGGAACCATTGATGGCAGAGCTTCCTAAGGCTGGTAAGATCAAGAAGACTACAGAGAATAAGCTCTTCGGTTACAAGATGCTTACCCTCTCTAATGGTGCCAAGGTTGTGCTCAAGAAGACTGACTTCAAGAACGACGAGGTACAGTTTGCTGCTACAGCAAATGGTGGTACTTCTGTTTTCGGAACAAAGGATCTCAACGAGGTGAAGATGATGGGTGCCTTGATGAACTCAAGTGGTTTGCGTGGCTTTACCAATAATGACCTTGAGAAGGTATTGGCTGGTAAGATTGCTTCTTGCGGATTCAGTGTTTCAAAATACCGTCATGGTTTGGGTGGTGGCTCAACTCCAAAGGATTTGGAGACTTTGATGCAGCTCATCTATTTGAAACTCACCAATCTGACTAAGGACGAGAAGGCTGTCAACAACCTGATCAACAATCAGGTAACAGCACTCGCTAATCGTAGCAACAATCCTCAGGCTGTATTCCAGGATTCATTGACCAGCACGCTCTATCCTGGTAATCCAGTATTCCGCACAATGACAGTGGATGAGGTGAAGAGTGTAAACTACGACCGCGCACTTGAACTTGGTAAGCAGCTTTTCGGTAATGCGAAGGATTATACCTTCTTCTTTGTCGGCAACTTCGATGAGGCTAAGATTCTTCCTCTTATTGAGCAGTATATCGCTTCTTTGCCAAACAACGGAAAGAAGTTTAAGAACGTAGAGACATTGCCAGTGAAGGGTGAAGTTGTCAACAAGTTCACCAAGGCAATGGAGAATCCACAGGATGTAGCTGTTGAGATCTGGTGCTCAGAGGCTCCTTATACATTGCGCAACTCAGTACTTGCTGATATTGCAGCTCGCGTTATCAATATGGATTACAACCGTAATATCCGTGAAAAGTTGAGCGCTGCTTATTATGCTGGTGCTGATGCTATGGAAAGTGTAAAACTTGATGGTAAGACCATGCGTGTAGGTGTTACTGGTAATGCAATGATGAACCCAGACAAGTCTAAGGATGCTATTCCTTACTTCTATTCTGGTTTGAAGGATGCGATGGAGCAGCCTAATCTGGATGACCTCCAGAAAGTGAAGGAAATCCTTCTGAAGCAGGCTGATGTAAGCTGCAAGCAGAATGGCTACTGGATGGGTGTTATCTCTGAGAATCTGATCCATGGTATTGATACTCATACCAACTACAAGAAGGAGGTAAGCTCTGTAGATGCAAAGGCAGTGAGCGATTTCCTCAAGAATGTGGTGATGAAGGATGGCAACCACGTAGAGGTTATCATGCATGCAACAAAGGCTGGTGAGGCTAAGTAACAAGAAAAATGTCACATAAATATATAAAATCCCGATACAATTGTTGTTGTATCGGGATTTTTTTGTACCTTTGTCCACAAAATAGAGAGTTTAGTGAAAGATAAGTTTAATGTTTTAATTTAAAAGTAAATGAATTTCAAGAAGATGAATTTCAATTCGATGAAGCGAATTGTTTTGGCGCTTATGCTGATAAGTGTAAGCATGGTGAGTGTGCAGGCACAGCTTCTTTACAAGATTAGTAAAGATAGTACCGACCAGAAGCCTTCCTATATCATGGCTTCCAACCGGCTCATGAATCCTATGGGTGTTGTCAGTCTGAGTGGTGAGTTGAAGGAAGCACTTACGAATACCGATCAGATGTATTTCGAGGTAAACAAGGCGGCTTATCAAGAAACCATCAATGGTGCTAAGAAACTGGCTGACGGCAAGACTCTTCTCAGTTTGCTTACTCCGGCTCAGCAGACAAAGCTTAATGCTTTCCTCAAGAAATACATGGAGGTAGATTTCCGTAGTTCCTATGTGCAGAAAAAGTATGGTAACCAGACTCCTGCTGCTTTGATGGAAGATATGGAGCAGTTGCTCTTTGTGGCCAACCACATGGGTATGTATGATCCTACTCATACTTTCGACCAGTATTTTGAAGCACAGGCAAAGGCAAACAATGAGACTGTAGGCGGTTTAAGTGATGTGGATGCTTATATCAATGCTACCTATAAGAGTGACCTGAAGCAGCAAGTGGCTCGCTTGGTAGAGTTTCTTGAGAATGAGCCTACAGAGTTGGCCAAGTTGAATAAAGCAGTAGGTGCTTTCAAGGCACAGGATGTAGATGCTGCAGCCAAGGCTACTGGTGCTCATGTTTCTCAACCAACTCTTGAGACTTGGGCTGCAAAGGTGCAGGCTGTGATGGCAGAGAAGCCAACCTTCTTTGTTGTTGATGCCGCCAATTTAGGTGGTGAGAATGGTCTTCTCCAGTTGCTCCGCAATGCCGGCTGCAAAGTAGAGAAATAATCAATAGTATAATCCAAAAATAAATAGGGTAAACCAAAAAAGTCCCGCTGTTAGGATGAAATTCCTTACAGCGGGACTTTTTTCGTGATGTCATCGACTCTCTATCGAGCGGGGGATAAAGATCATAATCTTACAGCATAACCTTCTTCCTTATCAATGGAATTTACCACATACGAGTGTCTTTTCCTTCAGGATGAAAAACAAAACTGCACACGAGAATCTCTCTTAAAAGATAATCTCTTTAATTTCTGCTTTTAGCCTTAGAGGCAAGAGCCTCGCGGCGATCACGAAGAATGCTCTGGCATCTGCTGATAGCCTGATTCTGATTCTCTTCGTTAACCTTTATTAGACAATCATTCATAACCTATTGTGTTTTGATAAACCTATTGTGATTTGAATACGTTGCAAAGATAGAGCATTCTGATAAAAGATGAAAGGAAATTCTATTAAAATGCATTACTTTTAGTCGTTTTTTTGATTTACGTCAATTTTAAAGCCTTTTGTATCCCAATTTTCATGTTATATTCATACGATTCGTAGTATTTATAGGGATATTACTATGAGAAAATGGGGAAATCCTTCTGAAATTTCATTTTTTTTTGCGAACTTTGCAGTCGAAAATGGATTCTTCTTCTAAAAGAGATTGTTTTCTTCCAGAGATAATTCCATGCATAAATAGAGAGAAGGAAATGAAGAATTCCATAGGAATATTGATATATATAAAATAATAAAGGTATGAAAAAAGTAATTCTATTGACTGCTTTGGTGCTGGCTTGCACTACTGGCAGTATGGCAAATGAACTCAGCGAGTGCTCTCTTTCAGAGTTAATCAGTACTCCTGTTAAGAAAACTACAAAGAAGACAACAAAGAAGGCAACAAAGAAAACAACAAAGAAAACAACAAGCAAGAAGACAAGCTCAACTAAGTCTTCTGCTAAAACTTCTACTGCGGCAACCTCTGCCACCAGTACTTCTGCAACAACAAATACAGAAACAACAACTCCTACAACGGCAACTTCTACCTCAGCTGGTTCAGCAATAGCTGGTATCCTCGGTGGATTGCTTGGTGGAGGCACATCTGGTAGCACAGGCAGTACTGCAGGAACCATTATCAATGGAATTCTAAACAATGTAATCGGATCTGGTTCTTTCAGTAAAGAGAGTCTTTGTGCTCATACTTGGAAATACAGTAAGCCAGGTTGTGCTTTTACTTCAGAGAATCTGCTTGCCAAAGCTGGCGGCGAAATTGCAGCTAATAAGATAGAGGAGCAGTTGGAAGGTTATTACAAAAAAGCTGGTTTCTCCGGCTCAAACACTTACTTCAAGTTTAATACGGATGGAAGTTTTGAGTCAAAAATAGATGGCAAATCTTGGAGAGGTACTTATACTTTTGATGAGAAGACACATGCCATCACAATGAAGGGACTCCTGCTCAGTGTTTCCGGCTATGCTACCCAGACAACCAATGGTGTCAGCCTTCTTTTTGAATCCAAGAAACTCCTTACCTTGGTTCAGACATTGACAGCTCTCAGCGGTAATTCTACACTTGGCACTATCGGCAATATCACCAAGAATTATGATGGAGTACGTGTAGGTTTTGAGATGAGTAAGTAATTTCTCATTCATCTATTGAGATATTATATAGTAATGATTATATTGCAATTATTTATATAGCAGAAAAATCCCCTTAGAGATAGCCTGAATCAGGCTTTCGCTAAGGGGATTTTTTATCTCTTTCGCTTTAAAGTTTCCTTTTTACTTGATCTCAACTTTAAGCGGAGTTTTCAATGCTTCAAGATAATCCTTGATGCGAATCTGCCATTCTGTATAGCTGCGAACATCATATTTGCTCCATGCAGCTCCGAAGTAATAGCTGAACTTTTCTCCGTTCTTCAAGCCAGTCTTGATGCCTAACGCATGACCGGTAGCGCCGTCGTGCTTCTTATCGAAAAGCTGGTAGTAGGTATTGTCAATGCCATAAGGGAAGAGTACACCTACATATACCTGAGACTGGTTACCTTCCATATTGTCGGTAGGGTCTGCGTAACTTACGTAGTCTTTTGCGAAAGTTTTAGTCTCGGTATCTTCCTCATGGATTGGGAAACCTGTAGCAAAGTCGGTAGGGTGGGTGAGGCCATCATACCAGACAGTCATCTTGTTGAAGTTGCTGCCCTTGTCGAGAGAGATGATACGATGTTCTACTACGTTCTTCTGGTCGCCCACGGTAGAAGGATTGTAGGTCAGTTCAACGGTAAATCTGAGAGGACCATTGTCTAAGATCTTGTAATCCTTATAGCAGTAAGGTAATATCTGTTCGTTACCAATCATAAGGCTTGGTGCACCGAGGCCCAAGGTTGCACCTACGCGATATGGGTCGAGTCCGTTGCCCTGGTCGAGATGGAATGAGTTGCGGATATTAACTTCTTTTCCTTCTGCTTCTACTGCCTTGATCTGATCTTTGAGTTTGACAATTCTTGCAGGATTTTTCTCCGTCTTGAGCTGCTTTTCTATGGCTTTTTTCTTTGCATCCACTCTACACATGTTTTCCCAGGCTTTCTGGTTCTTGATGTATCGGATGTTAACCACCGTATCAGGCGTGTTCTTTACCCAGACATCCGTACCGAAAGAGCGCTCGCCAGAACGCTGCAATGCTGGTCCGTAAACACGGTAGGCGCATCGGTCGTTCTCCCAAGCCAGATCGTCCTTTCTCATCTTATAGAGAGCGCCTGTTGCCCAAACTTTCTGAGGATATGGCTTCTCTATGCTGATATAAAAGGTAGCTGTGCTATGAGGGCGTACACTGGCATCGATGAGCAACTTACCATCGTGGGTAATCTGTGAACCGATTTGTTGTCCGCGGGTATTCTTTACCACATAAGCTTGTCCTTTGCCAGGAGTTGCATTTGATAGCTTAGCTTTCACATCAGCCATGCTTACTTCTACGAGTTCCATTCGCTGTGCAGCAGTTGTGTTGCTTACTACCACAGTTGCTTGCTGGGCATAGCTGTAGTTGGAACCGGCTATCGCCAAGAGCATCATGATACTCTTCATCATGTTGGTTTTTGTCATCATTGTTTCTGATTTGTTAGTTATTATTAATTTTGTTTTCTTACGTGTCGAACTTGCTTCGTTACGTACATTATTATATATAATACGAATGAATAGTTGCCGATACAGACAAAGTGACAATACTTTCTGTTGCCAATATTTCTTCTGGATTATTCCTCAATAAGGGAAACTTCCATACTGATATCCTCTTTCGGACGATCACCTCTGAGCGTCTCGCAATTCTGGATTTTCTCCACGACGTCGAGACCTTCTTCTACTTCGCCGAATACAGTATATTGGTTGTCAAGGAAAGGAGTACCGCCCATCTCGGTGTAGGTTTTCACCTGTTCATCGGTAAATTTAGGGTAACCTTCCTCCTTGCAGCGTTTCTTGGTTTCATCCACCAGCTGATCCTGCAATTCCATCAATCCCTGGCGGTCGCGGTTGCGACGGAAGTTCATGATCTCATCGTGGTGTTCTTTAGCAAGCTGGTTGAATATGTTTTGCTCCATCTGCATGCCCATCTGTTTCTCCATCTGCTTGAGTTCATTCATCTTGTAGGTTTTTCCCCATACGATATAGAACTGGCTTCCGCTGCTTTCTCGCTCAGGATTTACCTCATCTCCCAATCTTGCAGCGCTCAGTGCGCCACGCTTATGGAAAAGTTGAGGATAAACAAATTCTGCAGGAATCGTGTAGTCAGGACCACCTGTTCCTAACATTTTGCCCTTAGGAGCATTCTTACTCTCCGGATCACCGCCCTGAATCATGAAATCCTTGATGACACGATGAAAGAGAGTGCCGTCGAAATATCCCTCTTTAGCCAACTTGATAAAGTTGTCGCGATGTTGAGGAGTCTCATCATAAAGGCGAACTTTGATATCGCCTTCAGAAGTCTTAATCAATACTTTTGCCATAATATTTATCAGTATAGTTCTTTAATTTGGCCTTTATAACCTTCAGCCCTTCAGTCCTTCAAGTTCTTTAGTCCTTTAGGCCTTCAGTCCTTCAGCCTTCAGTTATTCAGCCTTTTTTTTACCTTTTTACTTTTTTACCTTTTTACCTTTCATAATATTCCTTCCATTCTTTCATGGCTTCCTTCCAGTCGGTTTGCTCTCCGCTTGCAACAGCTTCCTTCTGTTTTTCAGCCTCGTCGCGAGCCTTGTCACGAGCACGTTTGGCTTTCATCGCCTCGATAGTAGCATCATCAAGAATCTGGATGGCGCCACGTTTGATGGCTGCCTGAAGTTCCTCCTCGCCGAAAGCCTTGCCCGGTTCGTTGAAGTCGGATATATTAAATTCGTAATCTACACGAAGGTCATGGCGAATCTGCTTCTGCTGGAGTCTGTTACCAGCGTTTTTCAATCGGAGCAATTTGCCGATTTCCTTGATTTCTCCTGCGGAGTATTTGTTTCTTCCCATTAAAAAACTGATGTTATAATAATCTTATGAATAATTCTCTGCAAAATTACAGATAATCCTTGATAATGCCAAGTAATTATCTGGAAAAATGCGCTTATGGCATACGAAATCTGCCATCTTGTCATTTCTTTTATGCTCTTATCTGACATTTCTCGCTCTTTTGGCAGTTGTGCCCCTTCTGTCTTTTCCTTGGCACACGCTTTGTTAACTATGTTTGCGTGACCGTTGGGAGAGTTCCTGATAGATGCATATCTTCGGCAGACTTTCCGGAAACAGCGTTCACATGATAAACATTATTAATAACGATAAAAATAAAAAAAGATATAATCATGGGAAAAGTAATTGGAATTGACTTGGGTACCACAAACAGTTGTGTTGCCGTTT
>OGKK01000607.1_pt1 | contig 12715 bp, 6 predicted proteins | sample 1572401 | NCBI WGS metagenome assembly OGKK01 (sample SAMEA2582155, study PRJEB24529) | metagenome | biome: Human gut stool | place: China | collected 2011 | reverse complement strand
GATGTGGACCGTAATGGTGAAAGTTACTATATCGGTCGTAAGGGTAAGCAGTTAGACTTTTACAGCCCTGGTCATCCTGCCATCCATGAAGAGCCGGCTCAACATTGGTGGCATGGTATCGATAAAAAAACATATAACCGCATATTTGCGTTAACATTAGACGATCTACAAGGCCTTGATGTATTACAAGAGGTAGAGGTTCGTTCTCGATTCTTTGGCGCCGAAGGGGGAGAACACTTAGGTGGAGCTGTTAAGGATGTTGAAAAAGGGGCTACAGACCTACTTGTAGCATCCTCGAATGGTAAACGTCGCATCAATGTATTGATGGATGAGCTTAAAGAAAACCGTCAAAAGTTGAGTCAGTTGGCGGAGCATGAAGCGCAATATGTGGAATTACAAACCGTCTTTCACAGTACGGAGCAAACCGAAATGGAATTGCAAAATCAGTTGAAAGAATGGAAGGAATATCGGGATGGTATCGATGTAGTATTGCGTGCGTGGGATACGTATCGTCGCAGTGAAGAGGCGCGTATGCACATGCAGCAGTATAATAGTGAGCTCGCCTTGAGTCGTGATGAGTTCCTACGTCTTGATGAAGAAATAAAACGGGCTCGCGACAATATGCAATTATGGCAGGAAAAGGAAGCGGCCTTAATGCCCGCTAACTTTAGTCCTGATAGTCCGTTTGGCACCTATGGTCAAGATATTGAAGACCTCATTCAACAAGGTGCTAAATGGGAACAATTGCGCCGTGAATGTGAAGAAGGGGATGCGTACATCTTCAAGGTACGGGAACAACTAGAATTTTCTCGTTCTATGCATTCTGCATGGCGTGATGATGAGCCGATGGCTGATGATGTGAATTGGTTTGAAGGTGAGCGTTTAGCAAGTCGCTTGCGCACTGCTAAAGACCAATTATTGCATTGGCAAGATCGCAAACCTGCTGAGGCATCTGATGATTTGCCAGCAGCTAACCTTGACGGGGCATCCTTGCCAAATTACAGTGAAGCGGATTTGGCAAAAAAAGAGCATCTTGAACGTGAACTAGAGCTTATCTTGATGGATATAGATCGAGTTATGGAAAAACGGGATAGCTATGGTCCCGATGCACAACCGAGTAATTTGCCAAAGTGGTTACAACGCATTAGCGGCGTAGCAGCCGTTATTGGTGTACTACTTGTATTAGCGGGCCTCTTAGTATTAGAGTCCGTTCTATATACAATTGGTGGATTTATATTGTTAATCCTATCTATGGCATTGTTCTGGTATGCTACATGGCGACGTCATAACGGTAATTCTGATGTATCTAAACTGAACTATGAGTTACAAATCTTGTCCTCTCGTAAATCTGATGTAGAACATCAGCTAGAGGCGTTGGTTAAAGCCGCAACACCTGTAGTGAGCCCAATTCCATCCATAGAAGGGGCGGCACATCTTGATCGTTGGATTCAAGAAGGTCATACATTACAAGCTATTTATGATGAAGCTCTTGCAGCTTGGCAGAATTGGTTGCCACAAGGGGCGGCGAAGAGTCTTAATGAAGATGATTTCTTTGGTCTCAAACAAGAGTATGATCAATATCATGAACAATTGCGCACTATTGAAGGCTATGAAAAGCGATTAGCTGAACATAAAGAAGCGTTGCGTGTTATCGAAGACCAAGCGATGACCTTGTGGTATAACCTTGGTGTTGAAGCGCCAGTATCTCCAACAGAGTTAAAACGTATTTATAACCAATACAAAAACTTCCAACAAAATAAAATTGTTTGGGAGCAAAAGGAGGCACAACGCAAAAGCTTCCGCAATGAATACGATAACTGGCACCGCAAAGAAAAAGAATTGCTACTTCGTCAACAAGAGCTATTGCATAAGGCGGGTATGGAAAGCTCTAACGAGTATCGTCAACATCTTATTGATGAAGATCAATACAAGCAATGGCAAACCATTTACAAACAAAGTCAGGTACAGTTAGATTTACTAGCACCTGATGCGGAGAATAGAGATTTATTCTATCGCCGCTTGCGTGAAGGCAATAAGGATAATTGGCTTGATGAGTTAGCTCATTCTGAACGAGAAATAGCATCCATTGAAGACAAGCTGGCAACTTTATATGAGCGCCGTGGTCAAATTGTAGAGTCTATGCGTGCTCTCGGTTCTGACCAAGAGCAACGCCAAATGCTTCAAGAACGTGAAGCATTACAAAATGAACTAGAATCTGCTCTTGAAGATTGGGCTACACAAGTGTTGATGAGCCACTGCATGGATAAGGCTCAACAATCTTACGAGCAAGAAAAACAGCCTCATATGTTAGAACTTGCATCCTCTTATATAGAACGGTTAACTGGTGGTATGTATACCTTTGATGTTCTTGGTATCAACGAAGGGGTAGCATTGGTTAATGGCAATGGAGAGCGATTAGAACTTAAATTCTGGTCTAGCGGGTTGGCTGACCAAGTATACTTGGCATTGCGATTAGCACTAGCTAAGGTATTTTCTTACCAAGTTGAGTCCTTGCCGATTATCTTAGATGATATCCTCGTGCGCTTTGATGAAAACCGTCAACGCAGTGCATTAGAATTATTAGCAGAAATCGGAAAGAACCAACAAATTTGGTTATTCACGTGCCAACGTTCTGTATTTGATATGGCTCAATCTATTACAGGCATTGATTGCCACAGATTGAGTCGCAATTAAATATTGATTGCCACTGATTAAGTCGCAACTAAATTGAACCCCTGTGAAGGTGTTTAGCTTTCACAGGGAATATTCATAGTGATGATATATGTGATGTAACTAAAGTAACTGTTTTAGTTATCATAGTGTGTTAGTATAGATTAGAAAGAAAGGGGTTGAGTACTTGAATACAGCATATTTAGATATGATCCAAGGGAAGAACCCTGGTGTAACACCTGTATGGTATATGCGCCAAGCTGGTCGTAGCCAAGCGGAGTACCGTAAAATTAAGGAAAAATATACGCTCTTTGAAATTACAAAAGAGCCTGAGTTGTGTGCTCGTGTTACGGAACTGCCTGTAAAAGAATATGGCGTTGATGCAGCAATTCTTTACAAGGATATTATGAGTCCTATGGTGGGAATGAATGTTAAGGTAGAACTCAAGGCTGGTGTGGGCCCTGTGTTTAATACACCGATTCGCTTCATGGCTGATGTAGATAAATTAGATACCTTTGATCCTACAAAGGTAGATTATATTGGAAAAACCATTACACTGTTAACGTCTGGCATGCTCGACGTACCTCTCATTGGGTTCTGTGGCGCACCATTTACAATTGCGTCATACCTCATCGAAGGGGGACCGACAAAGAATTACAATAAAACTCGTGGCATGCTCATCGGTGCTCCTGATGTGTGGAATGCATTGATGACAAAGTTAGCGGATATGTCCATTGAGTACTTGTCTATGCAAGCTGAAGCGGGGGCGAATGCGCTACAAATTTTTGACTCTTGGGTAGGTGCTGTGAATGCGGACCAATACAAACAAGGTATTTATCATCATATGGAACGCATTATTAAGACTGTAAAAGAACGATACCCTCATTTGCCTATGGCTATGAATGGTGTTGGTACCGATCATCTCGTATCTATTTGGTCTCATTTGCCATTGGATGTAATCGCCCTTGATTGGCGTAGCTCCATCGTTATGGCTAATGAACGGGGTGTAACACAAACGGTACAAGGTAATCTAGATCCAGCGTATCTATTCGCCGATGAAAAAACATTAGCTCACGAAGTAGACCGTATTTTACTTGACGGTGTTCGTTACGGTCGCCATATCTTTAACTTAGGTCATGGCGTATTCCCAGAGGCGGATCCTAAGAAGCTTCATTGGCTCACAGACTATGTACACGAACGCAGTCGTGAACTATGGGCTCAAGAGGGGTAATCTAGTGAACATTGAAAAAAAAGGATTATTATTTTTATCCTATGGTAGCCCTTCAAGTAAGGATGATTTAGTGCCATATATGACGAGCATTCGTCATGGTCGTGTACCTACAGATGCTGAGATTGCTAACCTTACACGTCGCTATGACATCATTGGACAATGGTCCAATATAGAATTACAAACAATGGCAGAGCGTCAATATAAAACACTTCTTACCTTGATGCCATCAATGCCATCAGCTATTGGTTATCTTCATATGAAACCTTCGATTGCTGATGCGGTAGATGCTTTGGTTCAACAAGGTGTAGAACACATCGTTGCTATTGTAACGGCTCCATTCTTTACGTCCCTTGGTACAGGGGCCTATGAGAAGCAAGTACAAGCTGCCGTTGGTGACCATCAAGGAGTAACCTTTGATGTGATTCGTTCCTGGTGGGATCAACCATCGTTTATGGAATATTGGGTAAAAGCCGTTTCGGATTGTATCGATACTACTAATGATGTATTTGTAATTTTTAGTGCCCATAGTATACCTCTTATTAATAGTCATAATGGAGATTCTTATGCGTTAGCCTTAGAGGAAAGTGCCAGAGAAATCGCAGAACGTTGTGGTTTATCTAATTGGTCTGTGGCTTGGCAGAGCGCGGCCCCACATGGGCAATGGTTAGGTCCTACCGTAGAAGAGGCTATCAATCAAGCTCTACGTAATGGTGCGATACATATCGCCTTTGTACCATTTGGCTTTGTCAGCAATCATGTAGAGGTGTTGTACGATAATGATGTGGAGTGTAAAGAACTCGTTGATGCGGGCGGCGCTGTATATATGCGTGCACAGATGCCGAATTGTAATGAAACATTCTTACAAGCTATGGCGAGTGCAATATTAGAAAGGATTCATTCGTGAATGTAACAATTGTGGGCGGTGGCCTAACAGGATTGACAGCGGCTTATTATTTAGGTCATGCTAAGCCAGAGTGGAATATTACTCTTTACGAACAAGCACCACGATTTGGTGGGAAAATACAAACACAACGGGTTGATGATTTCGTAGTGGAACTAGGGCCCGACTCGTATTTAGGCCGTAAAACAGAAATGACGGACCTAATCTATGATCTTGGCTTAGGTGATACCCTTGTGTCGAATGAAACAGGGCAAGCCTTTGTATATGACAAGGGTTCAATCCATCCTATTCCAGGGGGCTCCATCATGGGGATTCCAACGGAAATGATGCCCTTTGTGAAAGCGACGCTCATTTCGTGGCCTGGGAAACTGCGAGCTGGTTTAGATTACTTTAAAAAGCCCTACCAACTCGATAAAAATGGTGATGTATCCATTGGTCATTTCTTTAAATACCATTTGGGACAAGAAATGATGGATAAGCTCATCGAACCACTATTAGCTGGTATCTATGGTGGCGATATTTATAAAATTAGTCTATTGTCTACGTTCCCTCATTTTATTCAAGTAGAACAAAAATATGGGAACATGGTAAAAGGTATGATGGCTGCTAAGATGGGCCACTCCAAGGCAGGCGTTACCAAAGCGGCTAAAGGTGCTGTTGCTGAAGGTGACGTACCGCGTGCTGGTAAAGGGACTATGACAGACCGTCAATTTGAAAGTCATGAAGCGAAGTCTACTAAGGCACAAGCTGATATGGCAAGCCGCAAGGGCACTGCTGCTCAATCTGGCATGTTCCGTCAATTGACAGGTGGCCTTGAAAGCGTTATCACTGCCATTGTTGAAGCCATGCCTAGCAATGTAACACTGTATACCAGTGCATTAGTATCTGATATTCGCTATACCGATGGTATGTATACTATCGATGTGGTGAATTCTGTAAACAATGCTTGTGGCTGTCAATCTACTACAGATTTAGCTACAGAGGTTCTTCTCGATAAAGCTCCTACCATGGCGGATCATGTGATTATCTCTACGCCACCTGCGACGTATTCACAATGGTTTAAGGATGACGCTGGCTTTGACTTCTTGCGTTCTATGGAGCAATCTAGCTGTGCCATTGCTATTATGGCCTTTGATAAAAGTAACTTCGATGGTGAATTAAAAGGCTCTGGCTTGTTGATTACACGCAATACAGATACACCTCTTACGGCATGTACAATCCTTAATCAAAAGTGGCCTCAAACAACGCCTGACGATAAAATCGTATTGCGCGTCTTTATCGGTAAACCTGGCAATGATGTAGTAGAACATCTCAATGATGAGGAACTTTCAGAATTAGCAGTAAAAGAAATTCAACGTATTATGAGTTTCTCTACGCAACCTGAATGGGTTCGCATTAATCGTCTCATTCACTGTATGCCGCAATATAATGTGGGGCATCGGGCAGGCATTAAAGCTGTACGTGAGCACGTAGCTGAACATTATCCAAATTTACACCTCATTGGTACGCCATTTGATGGTATCGGTATTCCTGACGGTGTAAAACAGGCAAAAGAACTTGTGCAGTCTATTGTAGGCAGTAATGAAAACTAATATTAAGTAATGAGAACTAATATTAATAAATAATTATAAGAAAAGACTCCATGTGCTATAATAGTATATGGAGTCTTTTCGATTCTTATAGTAATAGAAAGATATCATTTTAATATAATCACCATAGATAGGAGTGATCATAATGGGGAAAGCAATCCCTACAGTAGAAGGTTGGCATAGCCAACACATGGTATTTGCCATGGATTTCAGCGCATGGAACTGCTTTACAGCTGAAGAGAAAGCAGAAGCGCGCAACGAATTAAAAGCATTCTTAGCAGACCTTGAAGCTAAACATCAAGCTAAAGAAGGTAGCTATGCATTCTATGATTGCAATGGCGCAAAAGGGGATTTGATTCTATGGATTCTTGGTCCATCCCTTGAATACTTGGCGCAAGTAGAACGCAAGTTCCGCCGCCTTGCTATTGCAAGCGTACTAGTTCAAACATATTCCTATACATCTGTAACAGAAGTAAGTGCTTATGTTAAGGCTAAACTCGATACAGAAGAAGTTAACCAAAAACTGTACCCTCATGTACCTCGCGATAAATATATTTGCTTCTATAACATGAGCAAAAAACGTGAAGGCGATGATAACTGGTTCATGCTACCACCTCAAGAACGCGGTGCGTTGATGAAATCTCATGGCGAACTTGGTAAAACATACTTAGACGTTCTATCTGAATTCACTACAGGTGGCTGCGGCTTAGACGACTGGGAATGGGGCATTACCATCTTCAGTAACGACGACATTCAATTCAAAAAAATCGTATACGATATGCGCTTTGAAGTAGCCAGTGCAAAATACGGCATCTTTAGCGACTTCTACGTTGGTACCATCATCGACGATGCATTACTAGAAGAAATCTTTGGATAATAAAAGGGACTGCTTGGCAGTCCCTTCATTCTAATTTGACGATATATATCTTTAACTCTATAATATAAATAGATAGTCAGACGAGTAGGAACGTCAGGCGCATCTCAAAAACTAATTATCTAGGAAATGGCCTTTCTGTTTATCTAATTACCCATGATAACGGAGGGCTATTTGCTTTTTTGAGACCCAACCTCGCTGACTACCTTAAGACTATTATAATCTGAACAAATATACGATACAATAAGCAGTGATTTATAGGTATATATGAATTTAATAATAAAAAAGGGACTGCCTAGCAGTCCCTTTTTCCTTCCTACTAAAATGAAGGTTATAATTTTGAACAGAAAATTTGCTGTGCCCGCTGTACTGCGTAAAATATAATTCGCTATGTCTGAGTATCTTATTTACAACTATATTTTCATAAAAGAGAACCCCGCATCGATCCGACTTACGAGGTTCTCCCTTCACGCTTAGATAACAGAAACTATAATTTACATTACCTAAAATGCTAATACATATCTAATTTTTAATAAAAGAACTCCCTCATAAAATCCGACTTGCGGGTTCAAGGCCTATGGCCGCAGAACCAAATCGCATGGAGGATTGTTGAGGGAGTCTTTTATTACCTTATTTGGTTGTGAATTATAGTTTCTGTTATACCCTTATACGTTCATGTTTGCACCTTTACGCACATAGAACCAGTAGCACACAGATACAGTTACAAGGTTGAACGCAAGTAATACAGCAAAGGCTGGGTGAATATTGCCGAACATGGAATATACAAAGCCGAAGATTTTAGGAGTAATGAAGGCACCATATGCAGCTACAGCGGCTACGAAACCTGTAATTAAAGAGGAGAGCAATGGATTGCCAAATACGTGAGGAATCATACGGAATGTAGCACCTGTTGCAAAGCCACAGCATACGAATGTCAATACGGACATAGCAAAGAAGAATGGGAAGTTGTGCATATCTACACCAACTGCGATCAATGCAGTGGTAGCACATAAGCCGATGAGGCTGACGAAAGTAACTTTTGTACCGCTGTTGATCTTGTCGGATAACCAACCGCCTACAGGACGAAGGGCACCTGCAACAAGGGGACCAACGAATGCGATGGATGCGAATGGAATTTCAGGGAATTCTTTACCTACCAAGAGACCAAGTGCTGCTGCGTAACCGGAGAAAGCACCGAAGGAACATGTGTAAAGTAATGTAAGAGCCCAAGTGTGTTTGTTGCCGAAGATTTGTACAAGGTTTTTAGGATTTGGTTTTTCCAATGGCAAGTTATCCATGAAACGCGTCATAAGTGCAAGGATAATTACGAGTGGCACAATCCACATGAAAGCCGCATTGGCAAGGTATACTGCGTTGCCTTTGATAATAGCTGGTGTAACACCGAAGACATTACCAAGTGCAGCGGAACCCATAGCGAATGGAGCTAAGAAGTAGATTACGGAAATACCAAGGTTACCAACGCCGCCGTTGATACCAAGAGCAGTACCTTTTTCGGATTTAGGGAAGAAGTTGCCAATGTACGCCATGGAGGACGAGAAGTTAGCACCCGCTAAACCGATGAGGGCTGTTAAAATCATAAATGTCGTATAAGAAGTTGTTGTATCTTGAACGGCAAAGCCAAGCCATACAACAGGAACTAATAAAATAAGTGTGGAAATAAATGTCCAGTTTTTACCACCGATCAATGCTGGCATATAGGTATATACAAAACGCAATGTAGCACCTACAAGACCTGGCAAGGCAGCTAATGTAAATAATTGATCTGTTGTGAAATTAAAGCCTGCGCCGTTAAGTTGTGCTGCAATGGTTGCCCATAAATACCATACACAGAATGAAAGGGTTAATGCAATTGTGGATATAACCAAGTTTTGTTTAGCAATTTTTTTACCAAACTTTTCCCAAAATTCTGGATTTTCTGGTTGCCAATTAGCCACAATTTCGCTACGGCTTGCCCCTACTTGAGGCATTTTTAGTTCGCTCATTTTGAACTTCTCCTTACTGAAAAACTATACATGCAATGAAGACATGGAAGATACAATTATCAGTCAATGTATATGAATATTGCAATCTATAGAATTTCTATAGAAAGTATTCGAATTACTTAGAGAACTGAGTTATAATTATTGTATCAACAAAATTTGCAATGTCTTATATCACAAATATATTATATATTGTAAAAATTTTTGTGAATGTGACATAAAACACACATATTCTGAAATTAATAAGTTATAATAATCTTGTATATACATGAAAGTATATAATACATGTACTTTTACTATAAATAGATTAGTATAACTAATGGATTTTATCTTAAAAGTACAATGGAGTGGTGATGGTATGGATAAAAATTTAATTAACCAATTGCTTGCTTTGCCGGGCGAGGAACTCCATCTTAAAAAAGGTGATTTTCTCTTCCATGAGGGGGACAAGGCAGAACACTTTTACGTAGTAGTAAAAGGTAGAATGAGCATTAAGAAGTTCGAAGCTAGTGGGCACATTTTTGCATTGCGTCTAGTAGGGCCGAATAATGTAATTGGTGAGGTTCCGTTGTATGAGGAGAACACAAAAACATATGTGTTCAACGCCATTGCTCGGGAGGATTGCTCTGTTTATTCTATTCGCTATGATTTGTTAGAGGCTGCTATTGCAAAAGACCATTCATTGGCCATTGCAATGATGAAGATTTATACATTACATATGCGACGTCAACAGGCAAAATACCGAGACTTGCTACTATATGGCAAGAAGGGAGCATTTTATTCTACCTTGTTGCGCTTAGCCAATAGTTATGGTGTAGAGCGCGAGGATGGTATCTTTATCGATATCGCCCTAACAAATCAAGAGTTGGCTGAATTTGCTGCCACATCAAGAGAAAGTTTAAATCGCATGCTAAGTGAGTTGCGTAAGTTGGGCTATGTAGCCTATGACAAACACCATCTAGTAATCTGTGATTTTGACGCTTTAATCGGATTGCTTGACTTAGAGGTTGATAATATAGACCCTAATATTAGTAATATCGAATAATAGGATTTTCTCCCTTGTGTTAGCTCAGCTAGCATAAGGGATTTTTTTGTAGTTTTGAAGGAGGACACGAGATGAGCTTGTTGTCTCAAAAGTTTAAGTTTCTTCGCAAGAAGAACGTATCTCCAAGCGGCCATCAAATAACTGAAGATGGCGGTCGCGAGTGGGAAAATTTTTATCGTGACCGTTGGTCTTACGATAAAGTTGTCCGCACAACGCATGGCGTAAACTGTACTGGTTCTTGTAGCTGGAATATCTACGTTAAGAATGGTGTTGTAGCGTGGGAAAATCAGGCTACTGATTACCCTGAAACACCAGATGATATGCCGGATTACGAACCACGTGGGTGCCCTCGTGGTGCGACATTCTCTTGGTATTTATACAGCCCATTGCGCGTAAAATATCCATATGTACGCGGCGAATTGGCTGAGCTTTGGAGAGAAGCTAAGAAAACAGCTAAAAATCCTATCGAAGCATGGAAATCTATCGTAGAAGACCCTGAAAAGGCGAAAAAATATAAATCTGCCCGTGGTATGGGTGGCTTTGTGCGCTCCACTTGGGACGAAGCGACAGAAATCACTGCAGCATCTTTACTATATACAGCAAAAACATACGGCCCTGACCGCAATGCGGGCTTCTCTGTAATTCCAGCGATGTCCATGTTGTCCTATGCAGCAGGTGCTCGTTTCCTTAACTTAATGGGTGGTTCACCATTGTCCTTCTATGACTGGTATGCCGATTTACCACCTTCTAGCCCTCAAGTTTGGGGTGAACAAACTGATACTCCTGAATCTGGTGACTGGTACAATGCTGGTTACATCATGACTTGGGGTTCCAACGTACCGTTGACACGTACACCTGACGCTCACTTCTTGACAGAGGTTCGTTACAAAGGTACTAAGGTTGTATCCGTATCCCCTGACTATGCGGAATCTACAACTTCTTCCGATGCTTGGCTTAATGTGAAAGCCGGCACTGATGCGGCTCTTGCTATGGCAATGGGTCATGTTATCTTAAAAGAATATTACATCGATAAGGAAACTCCATACTTCAAAGAGTATGCTAAAGAGTTTACCGATATGCCATTCCTTGTACGCGTTGAAGACATCAACGGTGCAGTACAACCAGGTCGTTTCTTAAACGCTAAGGATTTAGGTAGCAAAGAAGACGGTGCTGATTTCCAAACTGTATTAATTGATGAAACAACAAATGAAATCGTTGTTCCAAATGGTACAATGGGCGACCGTCACACAAATCCACAAAAATGGAACTTACGCCTTGAAAACCGCGATACAGGGGCTAAAATCGACCCTCGCTTATCCGTGTTTGATCAACGCGAAGATGTGACTGTTGTTAAGTTGCCATACTTTGGCGATGAAGAGCACGAAGGCGTAATTGAACGTGCTATTCCTACAATTACAGTACAAACTGTAGATGGTCCTGTAAAAGTAACTACTGTATATGACCTTATTCTTGCTAACTATGGTATCGACCGTGGTATCGGTGGTGAAGTGGCAACATCTTATACAGATGACACTCCTTACACACCTACATGGCAAGAAAAAATTACTGGCGTAAAAGCAGATATTGCCATTGCCACAGCTCGTGAATTTGCAGACAATGCAGAAAAAACTAAAGGCCGCTCCATGATTATCATGGGTGGCGGTATCAACCACTGGTACCATGCGGATATTATTTACCGTACAATATTAAACCTTATCATGTTCTGTGGTACAGAAGGTGTTAACGGTGGTGGCTGGGCTCACTACGTAGGTCAAGAAAAACTTCGTCCTGTTGAAGGTTGGGGCGGTATCATGACAGCTAACGACTGGAGTAAAGCGCCTCGTTTGCAAAATGGTACATCTTGGTTCTACTTTGCTACAGAACAATATCGTTCTGACTGCATCGACTTGGCAGACCGCGTATCTAAATTGGCTAAACCTCGCTATCGTCATCCTGGGGATTACAACGTCTTAGCAGCTCGTTTAGGTTGGTTGCCATCCTATCCTACTTTCAATAAAGGTAGCCAAGAATTGATTAATGATGCTCGTGCAGCCGGTGCTAGTACAGAAGCGGAAATCAACCAATATGTGGCACAAGCCTTGAAAAATAAAGATTTACAATTCTGTGTAGAGGATCCAGCAGCTAAAGAAAACCATCCACGTAACTTGTTTGTATGGCGTGCGAACCTTATCGGTTCTTCTTCTAAAGGCCACGAATACTTCTTGAAACATTTATTAGGCACAAAAAATGCCGTATTGGAAGATGATGATGCTCCTACACGCCCAGAAGAAATTAAATGGCGTGAAGCAGATGGTGCGGGTAAGCTTGATCTCTTAATTGATATCGACTTCCGTATGGCGTCTACAGGTTTATATTCTGATATCGTGTTCCCCGCAGCTACATGG
>OGKK01000596.1_pt1 | contig 12961 bp, 9 predicted proteins | sample 1572401 | NCBI WGS metagenome assembly OGKK01 (sample SAMEA2582155, study PRJEB24529) | metagenome | biome: Human gut stool | place: China | collected 2011 | reverse complement strand
TGAATCTACATCATTTCTCCTGTGCCGCAGAATATATAAGATGTAACAAATGCAATAACCGTATGCATGAAAGACATATGGTAAGTGATTAAATCGGCAAAAACTGGAAAAATCAATATATTCTGACAGATTCATTTCTTTTTGCATAAATAACTTTAAAAATCATCCTTAATGTAAATGATTAGGGATGATTTTCGGCTTTTTTTTGTATTTTTGCTATTAAATATTGTATTATAACGACAATTGTAAACGAAACGGATATGGTGACACAAAGTGAAGCAGCCCTGGAACAGGGACTGATAAAGACACTTCAAGATATGAGTTATGAATATGTCAAGATTGAAGAAGAAACAAATCTTGACCAGAACTTCAAGACTCAACTCGAAAAGCATAATAAGAAAGAACTTGCCCGTCATGGACGTACAAGTTTTACGGATAGTGAATTTGAAAAGATAAAAATTCACTTAGAGGGCGGTACTCGTTTTGAGAAAGCCAAGAAACTGAGAGACCTGTTTCCATTAGAATTGGAAACAGGCGAACGTGTGTGGGTTGAATTTCTCAATCGCCAGCAGTGGTGTCAGAATGAGTTCCAGGTTTCCAACCAGATTACAGTGGAAGGTAGAAAGAAGTGTCGATATGATGTCACAATACTTATCAATGGTTTGCCTTTGGGTCAAATAGAGCTAAAGAAACGTGGCGTGGAGTTAAAGCAAGCTTACAATCAGATACAGCGCTACCACAAGACTTCGTTTCATGGCTTGTTTGACTACATACAGTTGTTTGTGATTTCAAATGGTGTGAACACTCGTTATTTTGCCAACAATCCTAACAGTGGCTACAAGTTCACTTTCAATTGGACAGATGCTGAGAATGTGCCGTTTAATGATCTCTCCAAGTTTGCATTGTTCTTCTTCGACAAATGTACCTTGGGTAAGATGATAAGTAAGTATATCGTTCTGCATGAGGGAGACAAATGCTTGATGGTATTACGTCCATATCAGTATTATGCCGTAGAGAAAATTCTGGATAGGGTGCAGAACTCTAACAAGAATGGTTATATATGGCATACTACTGGTGCCGGTAAGACATTAACTTCATTCAAAGCGGCTCAACTTGTTTCTGAGATTGATGGTATAGACAAGGTGATGTTTGTCGTTGACCGTCACGACCTTGATACGCAAACACAATCAGAGTATGAGGCTTTTGAACCTGGGGCAGTAGATGGTACAGATAACACCTATGAGCTAATAAAGCGATTGAGTGGAAAGTCAAAGATAATCATTACCACCATCCAAAAGTTAAACTGTGCAGTTACTCGTGATGCTTACAACAAGCATTTGCAAGATGTCAAGAACCAGAAGGTAGTGATGATATTCGATGAATGCCACCGCAGTCATTTTGGTGATTGCCATAAGAATATTGTTGGTTTCTTCAAGAACTTACAGATATTTGGCTTTACTGGTACTCCAATATTCTCAGAGAATGCCAAGGGCGAGCATACCACGGCAGAGGTCTTTGGCGAGTGTCTTCATCGTTATTTGATAAAGGATGCTATTGCTGATGAGAATGTACTCGGTTTCCTTGTGGAGTATTATCAAGGTCAAGGCGATGTTGACTTGATGGAAGAACAGCGAATGAAGGAGATTGCTCAATTCATCCTCAACAACTTCAACAAGTCAACATACGATGGTGATTTCAATGCTTTGTTTGCCGTCCAGTCTGTGCCTATGCTTTTGAAGTACTATGACATCTTCAAGTCATTACATCCTAAGATAAGGATAGGTGCTGTGTTCACATACGCTGCAAACGAAAGCCAAGATGATGATAACACTGGCATGAACAATGGTTTTGTTGATGACACGGTTACGAGTGACAAGCTGCAAACCATCATGGATGATTATAATAATATGTACGGAACTGCTTTTACAACAGACAATTTCAGTGCATATTATGATGACATCAATCTTCGCATGAAGAAGAAACGTGCTGACATGGAACCGTTGGACTTGCTGCTTGTCGTCGGTATGTTCCTTACTGGTTTTGATGCCAAGAAACTAAATACGCTGTATGTTGACAAGAACCTTGAATATCATGGTTTATTGCAGGCTTTCAGTCGTACGAATCGTGTCCTCAATGAGAAAAAGCGATTCGGAAAAGTTGTCTGCTTCCGTAATTTGAAGGACAATGTTGATAGAGCTATCAAGTTGTTCAGCAATACTGACGCTCCTGAGGCACTGGGATTCGTACTTCGTAAACCTTTTGCAGATGTAAAGAAAGATTTGGATGAGTTATGTCAGAACTTTAAAGCGCGTTATCCGGACATGGATTCCATTGACAAACTTCAGAGTGAATACGATAAGCGTAATTTTATCCTCGCTTTCCGTGATATTATTAGAAAACATTCTGAGATTCAGGTGTATGAAGAGTGGAATGCCGATGATTCATCTTTGATAATGACAGAGCAGGAATACAATGATTACCGCTCTAAATATCTTGATATGACGATGGGATTCATACAAGATGATGAGGATGACAAGAACGATGACAAAGGCAAAGAAGATGAAGGTATGGCGCATGAAGACCCAACAGCAGATATCGACGATATTGATTTCTGTCTGGAGTTGTTGCATAGTGATGTTATTAATGTCGCATATATACTGGAATTGATAGAAGACCTCAATCCTGCAAGCGATGATTATCAGGTGAAACGACAGAATATCATCGACACGATGATAAAAGACCCTGCTATGCGCAATAAGGCTAAACTTATCGACCACTTCATCCGTGACAATGTTGATAATGACCAAGCTGGATTTGTAAAGTCGAAAGCTGATGGCAAGATGGATTTGGAAAGTCGTCTGACAACCTATGTTACTCAGGCACGAGCCCATGCGGTTACTTCATTGGCTACGGAAGTGGGAGTAAGTCAAGATGCACTTATTAAGTATGTACAGGAGTATGATTATTTACATCGGGAAAAGCCTGAAATTTTGCAGAAGGCTATCAAGGAGAAAAAGGGACTGCGTTTCTTGCAGCGCATTCATCTTAAAGAGTCATTGATTTTAAAACTGCGTAAAATTATCGAAATATTCAGTTGGGAATAAAAAAGAAAATAAAAAGAAAAAAATATGAGTGAAGAATTACAACAAAAACTGCGTACGCAACTTTGGACAGTAGCCAATACTTTGCGTGGCAATATGTCAGCCAGTGATTTCATGTATTTCACTTTGGGCTTTATCTTTTATAAGTACTTATCTGAAAAGATAGAAATGTGTATTGATGCTGAACTTGAAGAGGATGGAAGTAACTTTAAGGAAGCCTGGGCAAGTAATGAGGATGAACTGAAGGAGGAGTTGAAGAAGTTTTGCATGAATGAACTCGGTTATTTCATCGAGCCAGAATACCTGTATTCTTCTGTAATAGATGCTATCAATCGCAAGGAGAACATCCTTCCACAGCTGGAGCGTTCATTGAAGAAAATAGAGGACAGTACCATTGGACACGATAGTGAAGAGGATTTTGGTGGTTTGTTCTCTGATATAGACCTCGCTTCTCCTAAATTGGGAAAGACCGCAGAGGATAAGAACAATTTGATTAGTGAAGTTTTGATTGCTCTTGATGGTATCGACTTCGGCTTAAACGAGGCTTCTGATATTGATATTCTCGGCGATGCCTATGAGTATATGATAGGTCAGTTTGCCGCAGGAGCTGGCAAAAAGGCAGGAGAATTCTACACCCCACAGGAAGTTAGTCAGATTCTTGCAGATATAGTTACTACAGGCAAAACACGCTTGAAAAATGTATATGACCCAACTTGTGGTTCAGGTTCATTGCTTCTCCGTACTGCTCGCAATGGTAAGGCTGATTTGATTTATGGTCAAGAGAAGAACCCTACGACATTCAACCTTGCCCGAATGAACATGTTGCTTCATGGAGTCAAGTTTAGTGACTTCGACATAGAGAATGGAGATACTCTTGAAGATGATGCTTTCCCTGAGGAACAGTTTGATGCGGTGGTAGCTAATCCGCCATTCTCTGCAGCCTGGAGTGCTGCGGAGAAGTTTAATAATGACGATAGATTTAGCAAGGCTGGAGTCTTGGCTCCAAAGTCTAAGGCTGACTATGCATTCATACTTCATATGATCCATCATCTTAATGAAGGTGGAACGATGGCATGTGTCGCTCCTCATGGTGTACTTTTCCGTGGTGCATCAGAAGGTAAGATTCGCCGTTTCCTCATTGAGAAAAAGAACTATATTGATGCCATCATCGGTTTACCTGCCAACATTTTCTATGGTACAAGTATCCCAACTTGCATCATTGTGGTAAAGAAGTGTCGCAAGGATGATGATAATATACTTTTCATAGATGCCAGCAAGGAGTTTGAAAAGATAAAGACACAAAATAAGCTTCGCCCAGAGCACATTAAGAAGATAGTTGATACCTATCGTGAGCGCAAGGAAATCGAGAAGTATAGTCATTTGGCAACTTTACAAGAGGTTGCCGACAATGACTATAACCTTAACATTCCTCGTTATGTAGATACGTTCGAGGAAGAAGAGCCTATCGACATTCATGCGGTCATGAAGGAAATCAAGGATTTGGAAGCTAAGCGTGCTGACCTCGACAAGCAGATTGATGTATATCTGAAAGAGTTGGGGCTGGTTGAGTAGAATATTAAAAGAATATTGATATGAAGGGCGATGCATTATTGTTAAGTAGAGTTATAGCAGGAGGTAGAGTGCAATTTATCATTCCTGTATATCAGCGTAATTATAGTTGGTTAACCGAGAACTGCAATCAGTTGTTCAACGACTTGGTGGATTTGGTTCATTCTAGCAGACCGACTCATTTCTTTGGTTCTATAGTTACATCTCCAGCAGATGGCTATGGCATCAATCGACTTGTCATTGATGGACAGCAACGCCTTACAACAGTTTCGTTGCTGTTATTGGCAGGCATTCATGCCGTAGAAGATGGTAAACTTGAAGGTGATAAAGGAAGTATAGAAGAGGCGAAAGAGGAATTCTTGATGGCAAAGTTTAGTGGTACAGAAAGAAAAATCAAACTTTTACCCATTGAAAATGATATGGAGGCTTACGATAGAATCTTTGAGCATGATGTAGATAATTATGTGAAAGATTCTAAGATGACCCGTAATTATCAATATTTCTATGAGCGTTTGACCAAAGAACCTCATCAGCTTTCGTTTGATGCATTATTGAATGCTATTGAACGTTTGCAAATTATATCAATAGAATTGGATGGTAATGACCAACCTCAACTTATTTTTGAAAGTCTTAATTCTACAGGCTTGGATTTGACAGGTGCTGATGAGATTAGAAACTATTTGTTGATGTCTCTTACAGCAGAAGAACAGCAATATTACTTCAAAACATATTGGCAAAAGATAGAGATAGCTACGGAGAACGAACCAACAATGTTTCTTCGTGACTACTTAACTATCAAGCAACAACTCCAACGCCCTGTGAGATTGTCTAACTTATATAGTGCATGGAAGAAGTACATGTTAGGGCATGACCGTAAGGAAGAACTTGCAGAGATGCTTGTTTATGCTCAATATTATCAGCAAGTTACTGAGGGTAAACTCAACTCAAAGAAACTGTCAGACAAAATGCGTCATATTTGCAATATAGAGACTGATGTGGCTAATGTGTTCTTTATTCAGTTTTTGAAATATGCTGATGAAAAGCACCTTACAGAAGATGAAATCTTCAAGGCTATAGACTTAGTCGAGAATTATATGGCTCGACGTATTGTATGCAATATGCCAGGAAATGCCTTAACTCAGGTTTTCTGCGCTTTGCATAAAGATGTGCTAAAAAGTATGGAAGAGTATGAAAAAGCAGGAATGGAAAATAGCTTTACTTACTCTGATATTTTGACTTATCATATTATGCGCCGTGATGGAAACTATCAGTTGCCAAGAGATACACAGTTTGTCGAAGCTATAGAGAATCGTGATGCTTATCACATGCTCAAACCTTTCCAAATTTTCCTTTTTGAAAGACTTGAAAACTCTGTGCATGGTGAATATAATGATGTGGCATCCGACATGAAGAGTAAGGATGCAACGATTGAGCACATTATGCCACAAACTTTAAATGCAGAGTGGCGTGAAATGCTTGGTGATAATTTTGAGAAAATTCAAGAAAGATATTTGCATACGTTTGCCAATCTGACATTGACAGGTATAAATAGTGAACTAAGTAATAAGGCTTTTGAAATCAAACGTGATGGTCGAACGGTAGATAACATTGTATATCCTGGTTATAAGGATTCAAAATATCGTTTAACAAGAAGCGTTACAGACTGTCAAAAATGGACGGAAGAAGAATTACAAAAGCGTAGTAAAGAGATATGTGAAGCTTTCTTGCGCTTGTATCCTCTGCCAAAAACAGATTTCAAGCCATTGCCAAAACCTGTTGAAGAAGTATCTTTGGACGAAGAATCATTCTCTCCAACAAATAGAATACTTAGAGGATTCCGTGTGTTTGGACATGAGTATAACGAAACGATATGGAAAGATATGCTTATAAAAATTGTATTATTATTGTCTGAGCGTTATCCTGATATTATCGATTCCCTCTATGATGGAGGTGCATATCTTTGGACTGCTAAACAAGCTGATTTGAACTATTGCACGCAAATAGGTACTGATAAGTATCTTTGGACATCTATGGGTAATAAGGGTAAGATAGCCTGTCTCCGCTACTTGTTCGACAAGTGCGATGTTGCAGAGTCTGAACTCATTTTCATTTTGGAACCATCTAACGAATAAAATATATGGAAGAGAATAATGTACCAGATATGCGTTCTACATTCGATGAAATTCGGAAGGTGGATGATAACGGCAAAGAATATTGGAACTCTCGTGACCTTTGCAATGCCATGGGATATTCAGCATATTGGAAATTCCAAAATGTGATAGATAAAGCCATCAATGTTGCAGGTAGTAAAGGCATGACTATAGATGAGCATTTCAACCATGCGGTTGATATGTTCAAGGTGGGCAATGGTGCGTTTCGTAAGGTAGAAACGTTCCATCTTTCACGAATGGCTTGTATGATAATAGCAGAGAATGCAGATACAAGAAAGCCATTGGTGAAGCAAGCAAGAGAATATTTCTCGCAGTCTGTATCTACGACAGAGATTGTGCAGAACTCGTTGGAATCCAACATCTTACTATATAAGACTGCACAAGGTGAGACTCGCATTGAAGTGATATTCAACAGTGAGACCTTTTGGATGTCACAGAAAAGAATGGCTTCTTTGTTTGGAGTTGATAGGGCAACTATAGCCTATCATATTTCTCAGATTTATGAGTCGGGAGAATTGCAAAGAGAGGCAACTTGTAGAAAAATTCAACAAGTTCAACTTGAAGGTGAGCGTGATGTAGAGCGTGCTCCTTTGTTCTACAATCTTGATGTAATCATAGCTGTGGGGTATCGAGTTAACAGCTATCAAGCAACCCAATTCCGTATATGGGCAACTTCTGTATTGAAGGAATTTGTTATTAAGGGATATGTGTTAGATGATGAGCGTTTGAAACAAGGTAAGCACTTTGGCAAGGATTACTTTGATGATTTGCTGGAACGCATTCGTGAAATTCGCACATCAGAGCGTAGATACTATCAAAAGATAACTGACATTTACGCTGAGTGTAGTGCTGACTATGATGCAAAAGCTGAGAGTACCAAACTCTTTTATAAGATGGTACAGAATATGATGCACTTGGCTGTTACCAATCATACGGCAGCAGAGATTGTTTATGAACGTGCCGATGCAGAAATGCCACATATGGGCTTGACCACATGGAAAAAAGCACCTAATGGCAGAGTGCAAAAGTCTGATACGATTGTCGCCAAGAACTATCTTTCAGAAGATGAACTGTCTCAGCTCAATACAATAACAACAAGTTTTCTTGATCTTGCCGAATCTCGTGCACGGCGTCATATTATCACAACGATGGATGATTGGAAGCAACGCTTACAACAATTCCTTGCAACTATGGATTATGATGCAAAGAGTAGTGCAGGCAAGGTTTCCCAAGAGGAAGCAAGAGATAAGGCTTATTCTGAGTATGAGAAGTTTAAGGTTATTCAAGACCGTTCATATATCTCAGATTTCGACCGATTCAATAATGGCAATGATGATGATACACCATTGCTTCCGTTTGACATTGACCCAAAAGAAGAGTAAATACCAGTAGAGGAAAGTGTAACAAACAATTAAGGATTTAAAATAATTATGGCAACAAATAAAGAACAAAATAAACTGAATGTACCCCATTTGAGATTCCCGGAATTTCATGGGGAATGGGAGAAATGTAAGGTTTCTGACCTTTTGGATTTCTATTCTACTAACTCTTTGAGCTGGGAACAACTGGAATATGGAACAGATAACATGCTCAACTTGCATTACGGACTAATTCATGTCGGACTACCTACTATGGTTGATTTGGCTAAAGTTACTTTACCTTCAATTAAAAAAGGAAATGAGCCGAAGAACTTTGAATTCTGTAAAGAAGGGGATATTGCTTTTGCTGATGCTTCAGAAGATACTAATGAAGTTGCCAAAACTGTAGAGTTTTATGATTTGCAGAACAAAGCGGTGGTATGTGGTCTGCACACAATTCATGGAAGAGATAAATCCGACAAAGCCATTGTTGGATACAAAGGCTATGCTTTTTCTTCTACAGCATTCCACCATCAGATTCGTCGAATTGCGCAAGGAACTAAGATATATTCTGTTAGTGCAAAGAACTTCGCAGAATGTTATATCGGTATTCCAACAAAAGAAGAACAAACTAAAATTGCAAATTTATTGCGACTCATAGATGAACGCATTGTCACCCAAAGCAAGCTGATTGAGGACTTAAAAAAACTAAAGTCTGCGATTGTTGAAAAGGTCTTTTGTTCTCCAAACCAAGAACATCCCATGTGGCGTATTGAGGGATTTGAACAAGCATTATCTACTTACAATATGAGTGACTTTAGTTCTCGCATAGCTACAAAAAACAAGGAATCCAAGTGTTCATTAGTGCTAACTATCGCTGCCCAATATGGTTTAGTTAATCAAGAGTCTTTCTTTAATAAATCCGTTGCAAGTGAAAATCTTACAGGATATTTTTTGCTTCATAAAGGAGAATTTGCATATAACAGAAGTTACTCTGCAGGATATGATTGGGGAGCCGTCAAACGATTAGACAATTATGACGAAGGTGTTCTATCAACTCTTTATATATGCTTCAAAATAAATGAAACCATAGTTGATTCTGATTATCTTGCCTACTACTTCGAATCATCTAAATGGCATAAAGGCTTGTCTGATATTGCTGGTGAAGGGGCAAGAAATCATGGTCTGTTGAATGTCTCTATAACAGATTACTTCAACACCAAGCATCGTTTTCCTGTAATTGAAGAGCAAAAGGCTATAGCCAAAATGCTAAATGCCATTACAGAGAAAGAAAGGAAAGCTACCCTTTTGGGAGAATGCTATCAAAAACAAAAGCAATATTTGCTTTGCCAAATGTTTACATAAACATCTGACGAAGCAAATAGTGTTTTTGCGAACCGAATAGTTTCAATATACTTTGTTCAAAATCAATCTTGAAGTTTAGAGCAGATGGCATCTTTGCTATATCCAGTTGCTTTTCTTTTTTGGGTATTGGGCAACGTATATTGTTTATATCTTTCAAATAGGCAGTTTTCATCGTACCTTCTGTTACAATACGGCTAACAGCTTTTTTGAAGTAAGATGAAGACATGAAATAATATAAAAACTCTACATCAATGTTTGGCTTTGGTACAATTCCCAATATTCCTTGTTTAGTACAAACTGGATAGGTGGTTATTGTGATTTTTCCAATGGTAGCACCATTGGAAAATAGGATGGAACGTGTAGGCACAAGCCAAGCTGATGATTTTTGCAAACCGAGTTCTGTAATAAAGTCTTTATTCTCAGTCAAATACTTCTTTTTCAAATCGTCAATTTTGACGAATGGTATCTTGCCATTATCGTAGAAACTGGCATTTGAAGTTGTTGGAGTTCCACCCTCACCAGCCATTTCATACAAAGAACCAAACTTTGCAAAATCAGTATCAAGGGAGTTTATCGCATAATCTATAATCGCAGACCTACAAGCCACAAAATCCTTAATCAAGGGAATTGTAGATTGCACAATTCTTCGTAAAGAAAAAAATGCTATTGTTGGTGATGTATGTTCGATTAGTGAGCAGATAAGAGCCGAAGCTAATATAGATGATATTATAACTGTGCGATTACATGGCAATGGTGTGTGCAAAAGCAGTGCAGAAAATCTACAATTAGGTGCTACTCAATATTATCGTAGAAGAGCAGGACAACTTATTTATGGAAAGCAGAACTTTCATAATGGAGCAATTGGTATTGTACCCATAAGTTTGAATAATGGTATTACATCTAAAGACATACCATCTTTTGACATTGATGAAATGAAGTGCAATTCAGTATACCTATTGGCACAACTACAATCACCTCAATATTACAAACCAGCAGAAGCTCTGACAACAGGCACAGGCTCTAAGCGATTAAAAGAAGAGACTTTTCTCAAAATGCCTATAGTCCTTCCAAATAAAAGAGAACAAGACAATATTGCAGTTCTAATCCATCGTGCTTCGATGAATTTAGACCACGCCAAAAGATTATTGGAGTTGCTCTCCATTCAAAAGCAATTCTTGCTCCGCCAAATGTTCATATAAACATCTGGCGAAGCAAATATTGCTTCTGCAAACTTAGGTTTGTTTGAATGTCAATTTCTATTAACAAATTGCTTTCTATTGCAGACAACAACCGAGCATATTGAAGTTGTTCTGTATATGATGGGCAAAACACCTTGGCTTTACCATAGTCTTTGAAGTATATGTGAGGGATTGCCATTCCTGTTTTATAAGGTTCAAAATTGAACACTTTCAGCAAATAGTAAAAGTATTGGAGCGAATAGCCTTCTTTTGCTTGTAAAGTATTCAAAGTTCCTGTTGCAGAGCATTTGCCTGTAACATAAGAAACTGTTCCAACACCAGAACCATCTTTGATAATATAAATGGCTTCACCCTCCGTACTATAATTGTCGAGGTAACCAACAATGCCATTTGCACCATACACAGGATATGTACCTTGCTCACAAACTTCACATTCTTGCAGGGTTGAAGATTTACATTCCAAGCATTCTGCTAAGCGAACATTGGGCTCGTTGTTGCGAACTATCTTCTGTACAATTCCCTTGATTAAGGACTCTAACTTTTCAATCAGCTTGCTTTGGGTGGCAATGCGCTCATCAAGAAGAGACAATAATTTAGATATTTTTCTTTCTTCTTGTATAGATGTTGTGTAAATTGGAAAAGTAGAGTATTCTTGCGAATTAATACCAGGTTGCCCTGAACGTGCAGACATAATTGACACCCATTTCCAATATCTATGGGTATGTAATTGAGAAAATACAAAGTATGGGTTGTGTTCAGGAACATTTGCTCTAATCAAGAAACCTGCGAAATACAACTTTCCGTCTGTTTTCTTGTATAGATATGATTTGCCTGTGCTTGCTCCAGTTCTTGCTAACAGTATATCTCGTTCATTTACAAGATAGGTATCAGTCAAAGTTCCATCTGGTGAAACAATATCGCTATCATTATAAGTTGACGATGCTTCATCTATATCTGTGATGCGTATATATTTATTTACTCCATCAAAAACTTTAGCGGGAGCATTCATGCCATAATCAAAACCAGTCGCAATATCCCCCAACTTACACTTCTCCCATTCACCCTCAAATTCCGGGAATCTCAAATGGGGTACATTAGGATGCAATTTTCCCTAATCATCTTTCGCCTTATTTATATAAGGGTCTATTCCCTTAAAATAATGACATGGTTAATAATAAAAAGACAATTAAGGAGATTGCAGACATCTGGAAAGAAGACAAACGCCAGTATGTCAAGCAATCAACGATGGCAGTATATTTGTTATCGTTGGAGAACCATTTACTTCCATTTTTTGGAGGTAAGATGGAGGTTACGGAAGAAGAGGTTCAGGCTTTTGCTTTGGACAAGTTGAATCATGGATTGAGCCCAAAAAGTATCAAGGACATGCTCATTGTTTTAAAAATGGTGGTTCGTTTCGGAGAGAAGCAAGGTTGGCTCAATCATGTAGAGTGGAAAGTTAAGTTTCCTGCCAATCAGCCAAAGGCTACATTGCCAATCTTGACAAAGGCGCATCAAAAGAAGCTGATGGACTATCTCAAAGACAATTTCACGTTTTCTAATTTGGGTATACTTGTGTGTCTTTCTACAGGACTTCGTATTGGAGAAGTTTGCGCCCTAAAATGGTCTGACATTAATATGGACACAGGATTACTTCATGTTAATCGCACCATCGAGCGCATTTATATTGTGGATTCTGATAAACCACATACGGAGATTGTGATTAATACTCCTAAGACAAAGAACTCTTTGCGTGAGATTCCTTTGAGTAAAGAACTTGTCAGAATTTTTAAGTCTTTGATGAAGGTGGTGAACAAGGACTACTATGTCCTCACGAACAACACAAAACCGACTGAGCCAAGAACGTATCGCAACTATTTTAACAAGCTATTGAAGCAGTTGGATATTCCGCGATTAAAATTCCATGGGCTACGCCACAGTTTTGCTACTCGCTGTATTGAGAGTCATTGCGATTACAAGACTGTGAGTGTTCTTTTGGGGTTACCGTTAGAACGTTCTAACGTTTGTTCAAATGAATGATATACATATAAACATATATACAATACTTTCTGTCTATATATCAATACGACAATGAATCAGTACGTCAGTAAGTCATTATCATATTTGCAAATCAATACTTACCGATAGGTTGATTCAGATACTCGACTTTGGAGAGGTATCTACCGATAGGCAAGTGCTTT
>OGKK01000584.1_pt1 | contig 13103 bp, 9 predicted proteins | sample 1572401 | NCBI WGS metagenome assembly OGKK01 (sample SAMEA2582155, study PRJEB24529) | metagenome | biome: Human gut stool | place: China | collected 2011 | reverse complement strand
AGAACGAAGTTTCTTCACAAGTAGAGGAAGATAGTCCTTACATAGATAATCGTTTGCAAACTGGAGATAGTCCTTATAAAAATATAAGATTATCTGGTAATGAATCAACTATCGAGGTTAAGACATCAGAAGGTTATGAGAACGATGTTGTAGTTATCATTAAGCATAATGGTAAAATTGTAAGAAATGCTTACATACAGGGAGGTGACTCTTATCAATTCTCTGTACCAAACGGAACTTATCAAGTGTTCTTCTATGGAGGAAAAGGATGGAATCCAGACAAAAAAATGGCTGGTGGCTATACAGGAGGTTTTATTACTAATGAGTCCTTCTCGAAAGATAATGCTGTTACTTTGGATTACCAAGGTCTTAACTATGAGCTAATACCACAGCGTAATGGTAACTTTAATACAGAACTGAGTAGTGAAACGGAAATGTTTTAGTGTGATATAAATATGGATTATGATTATCCCACAGTTTGACATTTTCCAAATCAACACAAATCGTGCCTTCCATATGGCCGTTTTCTTTCGTTAACTGTATGGATTTCTCTACTAATACATTTTCTTCCCTGTCTTTTAAAATAAAGCCTGCAGTTACATTCTGACCATCAATGGCGGACACCTTCATGTTTACAGTTATACTTCCGCTTACATTATCACGGTTTAATACTGGTTTGAACCAAACATCCTCCAAATGAACATCTGGTATTGCCTTCAAAGTAACATTTCTGAAAATTCCAAAGAATCTGAAAAAGTCTTGATCCTCTAAAAATGCTGCAGTACTCATCTTATGTACCTGTACTGCCAGTACATTCCCCTTTTCCCTAATATATGGTGTCAAATCAAACTCAGAAGGTGTGAAGCTGTCCTCGGCATAACCTATAAACTGACCATTAAGCCAAAGATACATAGCTTCTTCTACACCTTCAAAGCAGATATGGATTCTCTTTCCACACATGCTTTTTTGCAAATCAAAGTATTTTATATAAGAACCCACCGGATTGTACTCTGCCTCTGAAAACATTCCTTTTTCTGCTCCAGTTGCCTCCATACTATAGGCTCCTCTGTGGTACTCTTTTCCTTCCCATGGATACATAGTGTTGATATAACGGATTTTATCATATCCAGCCAGTTCAATATGTCCTGGAACCATAATTTTATCAAATTCTGATGTATCAAATGTATCTTTATAAAAATCAACAGGTCTTTCCATCACATTTTTGCTGTAAGCAAACTCCCATTGACCATTTAATGACTGTAATAATGGATTCTTTTCTTTTTTTATGTCTGAATAATCCAGATAATAGCAATGATCACTATGTGGTTCCAATTGATTTACTTTAAACACTTCTGGATTGTCCAGCCATTTCATATCAGCATTCATATTTTTCCTCACTTTCCATATAGCCCATAATTTCTGTCCCATGGTTAGAGATAGACACCAAACTTCAGACCATATTCCTTACACGCCTCTGCTGTTTCACGCACAATATCACCTTTCTCATTCTTATAAGGTGAGTTTTTAATGCTGTGCTCTGTATACTTGCTTGGTCAGAGGCAAAAGCCGTCGTGATGCTTACAGGTAAGTATCAATCCGTTCATTCCTTTATATTCCATATCAACATTCCTCCAACTGTTTTTTAAGTTTTTCGTTTGCATCTTCAACATTCATTCTTGACATGATGAATGTAATTATTAATGACAATACCATAGGAATCCATAAATACATAATATGAAGCATATTTAAGCAAGAGGCAGGTTGCACCGCTGCTTCCTTAACAAATCCACTTACATCAAGCAACCATCCACATAATGCAACTCCGATTCCTCCTCCGATTTTCGTACCAAAAGATGTGCATGAATACATAGTTCCATCAATGTGTTTATGCTTTGTAAGATAAGTATATTCTGAACAGCTTGCAACAACTGCTCCCATATCACCCTGCCACGGTGCCATTCCAAGTGCTGCAATCGCTGTAAATGCAAGCATAAGTGGAACGCTTCCCATATAACCTGCAAAGATGACTCCGACACGTCCCACTGTTCCAAGAACATATCCTGCAAAGTTCATTCGATATAAACCTTTCATTTTTTCCACCAGCATAGGAGTGATGCACATTGCGATAATAACAGGGATATTAATTGCCCATGAAAATACGGAATACAGATTTTCATTTTTCAAAATATAAATCATATAATAAATGCCCATATTTAACATAGCTGAATAAATCTGCTGACAAATATAAGTTGCACAAATCATAAGATAATATTTATTAGAAAATAAAAGTTTTGCAGCCTCTATTAGTCCATACTTTTCTTCTGTGTGATTCTTCCCCGCTTTTAATTCTTCTTCCGGAAGCTCCTTAATTGAAAAAACAGAAATTGTATTAACAATCAATCCAATAATGGCATATACAACGGCAACCATTCTCCATGCTGCTGCCCCACCGCCTGCTGCTCTTACAAACTGTACTGTAACAGACTGAATAAGTAAGCTTGTCGAAAATGCAAAGATAAATCGACATGATCCCATCTCTACACGTTCCCTGCTGTTTTTTGTACAAAAAGTAACTAATGATGCATATGCTATATTGTTTGCAGTGAAAAATACTGCATTTAACAATGTATATGCTATAAAGAACCATATGTACTGTGCAGTTGTCCCAAGACTGTCTGGAATCGCAAAGTTTGCAACGAGTGTTACGGCACAACCTATATACGCATATAACATCCATGGTCTAGCTTTTCCAAGTCTACTTTTTGTTTTATCAATCATAGTTCCAAAGAACATATCGCTGATTCCATCAAACAGCTTTGATACCATAATCAGCGTTCCGATAATACCCGGATTTAAACCTACCGTATTTGTCAGATACAGCATTACAAATGATGAGAGAAATGCATACACAACATTTCCTGCAAAATCTCCTGATCCATACCCCACCTTGTTATACCATTTCAGGTACCTCTTTTCTTCCATGTGAAACTTCTCCTTTCAAAATACCAATTATTTTATTCCCACAATTTTGTTATATCAAAGATATAACAAATATATGTAAAAGACAATTTCATAAATTATACAAAGTATGCACAAAATGATACTGCTTACTTTATATAAAATTCTGACATTTATAACATGCCATATATGCAATTATTGTCTAGTTTTTATTCTCTTTTGGCATGAAATCAAACACATATACATCTATTATTTCAGGTAACCAAGAGATAATTCCCCATAAAAAATATCAATCCCACAGCGTTTTTGAAAGATTTTCAGTTCCCATTTTTATTAATTTATACTGTTTTAATAAATCACAAAAAGAGACGTTATCAAAATAACGCCTCTCTTTTTAGTCTGTTATATTTATCTATATATCATGAATACTTATACAATGCTCTCAATATAGCATAGTATGCTTTAAGCATATCATAACCGTTTCCAGCAATAAGAATCCCATTCATATTAAGATAATTTTATTCATTAAACTCAGCAACCTTAAATTTTTGAATCATTTCATTCAAATTTTCTGCCTCACTGCTCATCTCCTGACTTGCTGCTGCACATTCCTCGAACGTTGCTGAATTAGACTGAACCACATCATTAATCTGTTCTATGCCCTCATTAATCTGTAATATTTCCTCTGTCTGTGTTTCTAATGTGTCCGCAATTCTCATCACTTCATCTGTAATTATTTTTGACTCACCTGCCACTTCTTCAAGCTGTTTTGCCGTATCTTCTGCTACAACCATCCCATTTTCCACTGCTTCCACGGAGGTGGCAATCAGTGCTGATGATTCTCTCGCTGCCTGAGCACTCTGGTCAGCTAAAATATTAACTTGATTTGCTACAACTGCAAATCCTTTTCCTGCTTCCCCAGCTCTTGCAGCCTCAATAGATGCATTCAAGGCTAATAAGTTTGTCTGACTTGCAATTTCATTGATTGTTGTAATAATTTTATCAATCTCCTTTGAGGCCTTGCTGATTTCATTCATTGAGTTGACCATTTCATGCATTTTGCTGTTACTTTCTAGAATATTATCCCCTAATTTTTCAACCCTTTTACTTATTTCTTTTGTCGTCTTTGAATTCTTTTCAACTTGTTCAGAAACATTTGAAACAGTCGCAGTAAGTTCTTCAACAACAGCTGCCTGATTTGTTGCTCCTTCTGCCAATTCATTTGAGCTCATTGACACCTGCTCTGCTCCACTAGACACTTCCTCCGATACATGCCGTATACCTTTTACCGTACTTGACATACTTTTCTCAAATGCTAAAAATGAATTTAAAATACCAATAAAATCGCCTTTCCATTCAACCTCTGGTTTTACATCAAAATTACCATCTGAAAACAGTTTCATGGCACGGTCAATATCATCTACATATGAACCCAAAATATATATTGACTCACGCATACTCTGAGCAAGTCGACCAATTTCATCCTCTGACTTATACTCCAATGTACTGTGCAAATTTCCCTCAGTTAGTTCCTTGGCTGCATTTTCAATTTCATGCAGTGGTTCTAAAATAGTTGTAAGAATCTTTTTTCCTGTTTTTCGTGATAAAATAACTGCAATAATAAGACATACAATAATAACCACAAATCCCACAAAAGCTGATATCAGCGTTTTTCTTACTGCCTTAACGCTCTGTTCACCTGTCAGTAAATCTATTTTCTGTGCAATACTCACCAATTTATTTAACGATGGCGTACATTCACCAAGTATGTCTTCAACAGCGTCTTTATCTTGTCCCTTTTCAATTTGTTTTATTATATCAAATCCCTTGTTTCCCAATCTGTTAGTGCTGATGAATATTCGTTAAAAAGATCATCAGAAACAACCCCTGTGTCTTGCATAACTAGCAATTCGTCCTTGACCTCACCTAGTAGCTTTTCTACAGTCTCCTTGTAACCAGCATAAGATGAAGAATCATCATTTAATGCCATTTCCCTTATGTTCCGGGCAGCCGCATTCACATCAATTCTACATATTTTCACTGCCGTATCAGCCACATTAACTTTTTTAACATAGTTAAACATATTTGCAAATAGAATCCCTATTACTATCATAGAAATTAATCCGGATGTCAACATCATTGTGATAACTATTTTATATCCATAGTTTATTCTTTCGTGCAAACGCATGGTTTCAAGACTTCGTTTTGTTTTTTCTTTTAACAACATAAATACCTACTTCCTTTCCATTTATTTCTTTGATAAGGTATATATATATCATTTATTCAGAATTTTAAATAAAATATATTGAATAAAATATGCACTAAATGATACGACTGTAATAATTCACATATACAAGTAATCTGAAATTTTTACATTTCAATTAAAAAAGTAGAAAAAATCTCATGTGCATTGCACACAGAGCTTTTTTCTACTTTTATCACAACATAACTATTCTCATATTTGCTGCTGATTATTTTCCTAAATAATCTAATGTATTTCTGTTAAAATATTTATTTTCTTAGTTTTTATATAAAAAATCTTTAAGCAACTTTTGACTACTTATTTCTTTATTTTGGCAAGTATTTTTCCTTTTTATATTCTATAACAAAAACATAATCAGAAAGGAGATGAAATTCTATGAAAATCAAATTACATAATTTTATTAATAAGTTACTTAGCTTTTATGCAATCTTCTTTACTCATCGTTTTTATCCGATGTAATATGCATAGTCTACCAAATAGTTTTAATTTTTAATAATAACTTTATATCCTTTTATAGACTATTGACTTATTATATCCAAATATACACTCTCCATCTTGCAATTTTTGTCTATTTATTTTTTTGTTTTGGCATGTATTATGCTTTTTCGTGTTATACAATGTCGTTGTAAGAAAGGAGATGAACTATTATGAAAATCAAATTTCACAACTTTATTGAAAATTTGCTCAGCTTCTATGAAACTTTCTTCACAAAAGGATATTATCGTTTTTAAATATCATGTCATACTAAAATATCTGCTCATCTGTTAATAAATAACTCCTATCATGAAAATCTAATGTCTTTAAATCTATTGCTATATCTAGCGAATAGATTCGCTTATATTCTGGAATTATTTCATACCGTTTTTTCTTAATTTCTATAAGTTTCGATATCATGCGCAAAGTAAGAACTTAAATCAATACCTGTATTTTATCTAATGTTATTTATGCTGCACGATGCATATCTTTTTAGTTTAAGCATGCATTGTTTCAATCAATAGTCTTTTTATTACATGATAATCATCATTCATGCAGCTCCTCCTTGTACCTGCCTTATTCTTTCTTTACATTTTAATCATACTTTTGCCATCAGCAAGAAATATATTTCTGTTTTTCATAGCATCTAACCGACTGCCATGATTTCGCACTTCCATTTATTAATATATTATAAAGCAGCTTGTTATCAGAATATATGAGATATATAATTATAAAATAGAAATAAAAAGCACAATAAGGAGCAAGCAGATATATGTTTTATTTTATATTGGAACCTATAATGATGTATAACTGGATATTAATATTAGCGGCAGTTATTCCTGCGGTATTCCTTATGATTAAAGTATACAGAGCAGACAGAATGGAAAAGGAAAGCGGCTACCTTTTAAGACAGCTAGTTATTGCGGGAATTCTATCCACCATTATTGCCTTAATTGAGGAAAAAATAGGGGAATGGATTTTATCATGCTTTGTTCCCGAAAATACATTGCTGTATCAGATAATTCTTTATTTTGTTATTGTTGCCATAGCCGAAGAAAGCTCAAAGTATTTCTTCTTAAAAAAACGGACATGGAATAATCCAGAATTTAACTGCCAGTATGACGGTGTTGTATATGCAGTATTTGTTTCTCTCGGATTTGCCCTTTGGGAAAATATCAACTATGTTTTATCATATGGTTTTTCAACTGCTATTGTAAGAGCAATAACAGCAATTCCAGGACATGCCTGTTTTGGTGTGTTTATGGGTGTATTCTATGGTCTCGCAAGAAAACAGCATAATCGGGGAAAAATGTTTAGCTCCAAGATATTCAGAATATTCAGCATTGTGTTACCAGTTCTATTACATGGCTCATATGATTTTATAGCTTCCATGGAAAATACAATGGGAGGTCTATATTTCGTGGCCTTCGTTATTATACTTTTTGCACTGTCTTTTGGACTGGTAAACATCTCATCAAAGAATGATAAATACATATGATATAGAAAACACCAGCACATTTAACCTTAACGTGCTGGTGTCTGTATGTTAATACTTTTCGTATTTATTCATCTGTCTTCTTTTTAAGAATACAAGAAATACTACCACGCAGGAAATTACTATCAGAACTGTTAATGCTCCAAATGTAACCACTGCTGGGTGATTATTAATTAAGCAACATATTTATAAGCCAGATTATTGGCAGGAAGATATGCATCTCCTCCATACAAAGATGTATAATCATTTACCACCTTATTACCTTTTGCAACTGCATTTCTGCAAAGTATACCATTATCCTTATATTCTTCTCCGTCCCATTGAATGGAGTTTATTTTATATATTGATAATCTTTTATTTTTTGCGCATAATCCGTATATTTCCACCAGAATATGTTAATATATGAATATCAATCCACAGAATGGAGAATTACCATGAAAGCATATGAAAGATTATTAAAATATGTCACTTTCCGTACACCAAGTGACGAAAACAGTGAAACAACTCCCTCATCTGCATGCCAGTTTGAGTTAGCAAGATTTCTTGAAAATGAGATGGAAGGATTGAATTTATCGGACATTGTACTTGATAATATGTGTTACCTGTATGGTAAGCTTCCAGCAACAAGCGGTTATGAAAATGTACCTGCTATTGGATTTATTGCACATATGGATACTGTGTCCGATTATTGCAATCATGATATTACACCTGTTATAACAGAGAATTTCAATGGTGAATCACTTACACTTCCTGCCGGGATAACTCTGTCTGTGCATGATTTCCCTCATCTTAGTACTCTTAAAGGACGCACAATTATCACGTCTGACGGAAGCACTGTTCTTGGCGCTGATGACAAAGCAGGTATTGCTGAAATCCTGACTATGATAGAACATTTGCAGAAAAACAATATACCTCATGGAACAATATGTGTGGCATTCACACCTGATGAAGAAATTGGCAGGGGAGCTGAGCATTTTAACATAGAACAATTTGGTGCCAAATACGCCTATACAATTGACGGTGACACAGAAGGCGAAATTCAGTATGAAAATTTCAATGCCTGCAAGGCAGATTTTCACATTAAAGGATTTAATGTACACCCTGGCTCTGCCAAAGACACAATGATTAACGCAAGCCTTGTTGCAATTGAGATTAACAACGCACTTCCAGCCATGGAAACGCCTCGTGGAACAGAAGATTATGAGGGCTTCTACCATCTTACCAGCATGTCCGGAGATGTAAGTGAAGCAACACTTAATTATATTGTAAGGGATCACGACAAGAACCTCTTTGATGCAAAAAAGGCAACACTTCGTCTGATAGAAAAGAATATGAATGAGAAATGGGGTGGGGGAACTGTTACGCTCACCATTAAAGACCAGTATAAGAATATGTCCGAAATCATTGCGGGCTGCATGAATCTTATTGAAAATGCAAAGAAAGCCTGTGAACTGGCTGATATAACACCGCTTATTCTTCCTATCCGAGGGGGAACAGACGGCTGTCAGTTAAGCTTCAAAGGACTTCCATGCCCTAACCTTGGAACTGGAGGACACGCATACCACGGTCCTTATGAACATATTACTGTTGAAGGCATGGATATGACCGTTGCTATGCTTGTTAAATTGGTTGGAACATTTACTGAATAACAACTATATTTCATAACACAAAACAGGAGTTAAGCTATTGACCTACTCCTGTTTTGTATTATCAGTTGCTATTCAGTTTTTATTACTTTCGCTTTGAAACAACATACATAACTGCTGCTGCAATACATCCAGCTAACGCAATAATTGCTATTACAAGCCATAATTTCCCATGATTTCTGTCCCCAGTGTTAATTGATGATGCATTTGTTTCATTCTCATCAAATGTATACTGGCTTGTTGTTTCTGATTCTATCTGACTTATGGTCTCTGTTTCAGATTCTTTAATACTCTCTGTCTCCAGTTCTGTTCCTTTAGTACTTTCCATCACTGTTTCGGATTCTTTAATACTCTCTGTTTCTGTCTCTTTAATGCTCTCTGTCTCCGGTTCTTTAACAGTAAAATGTGCACTCGCTGTTCCACTCGATGAAGCAATACCTATAACATGCTCTCCCGTCGATAATTTTTTTATTAAATCTGGATTAAGTGTTACAATAATACTTCCTGCTTTTACCGTATAATCCTTGTCTTTTACAAGCTCTCTGCCATCAAGTTCTACTTTTACAAAATCTGAAAATGCTGCATTAGACTTAAATGTAATTGCCTTATCAGAATTCTTATCAATTATACATTTATCACCAGCAATTATTTCTGGTGCCAGTTTCGATGTAACAACACTATCTTTGTCTATCTGCTTTGATGCATTTGAATCTGCAAAGTATTTTAAACATAAAGAGCAGTAATAATATTCAATATTACCTTCCTGAGTCACTGTAGCTGCTTTAGCTTCTACATGCTGTAACTTATGATTATCCTTATTTAATTCACCATATTCCTCATGACATACTTCACACACTGCACGATTGACGCATGTTGCCTCTCCACCACTATGAATATGCTCTGGAATACCACCCTTTATTTCAAATGTGAGTATATTATTCACGATTGAATTGACTCTGATATAAATATCTCCGTAAATCCATATATCTTCACCTATTCCTAATGCTGCATCTGCCTTTGTGTTATACTGTCCACCAATAACTTCATAATTCCATTTAGGTGATGAAAAATACATATTACTTGGAAACTTAGTGTCACTGTCTATAAGATAACATACCAGCCCGGATTTTAATGAAATTTTATCCACTCTGTTTCCATTAATCTTGAACAGCTGCTTATACTGAGAATCATATTTGTTGCCATTATCCTCAAAGTTTCTGTACTCAAGATACAATGTCTTACCCTTTTCCGGAATATCCATCTTATATCCTGTAATATTATCCGTACCTGAAGTTCCTAATGCTTTAAGACTATATTCTCCTTCGGACAAAATCGTCTTAATATCATTCTCATCAGCCCAGCCTAATACTTCTTTTTCTTTAAGAGACATAAACTGTGGAACTGGAGATATATGCTTTGCCATAACTGACATGAAATACACTGGTGACGCATTCTTTGAGTTATATAAATCCTTCAGCCCCATAATATGTCCCATTTCATGTACTGCTGTTGCGATTGATACAAATAGCCGGTCATCCTCATCCTTAAATAAATATCCGTTAGTATCACCATCAGGCTTACAATACGAATTGGTTATCTGGACATATTTGTAACTATTAATAGTTTTTTTGCCAGTATTAACAGAAATATTATTAACATAATCTGTATAATTCCACAATGGTGATGACCAGCTTACTGATATATTACCTGCCCCATTATTCTTATAAATAATTGTAATTGAATCAATAGTACCATTGTTATCTTTATCAAGCACACCATAGTCGTAGTATACAGTATTATTATAATCAGAAATTTTATTACCAGATGATATGGCATTATTAACAGCTTCTGACCACTCCTGCCTAAGCTCATACATTCTGCTTGCACGCTCCGAAGCATCTTTATAACCAATAGTATTAATATCGCTGTACTCTGCATAATACCCCGTGGGATGTGAAAGTACAATTGAGCCGCCATTATCATATAAATATACACTTCTCATTCTTAATTTGTTATCTGATACACATCTGTAATAATCGCCTACACTATATGAACCTGCATTATATGAATTATCTGTTATTTTTCTGACAGAACTGCCTTCATATACATCATTTATAAATTCGGTTTCACCTGCAAATCTGGCAAATACAACTAAATTAGTAAAATTACTGTCATCATCATCTGCCTGTATCCTGTCTTTATCACCTGTTAATAACAAAATTGACAGAAAAACAGCGCAAAATAACAGTATTAGTTTGATTTTTCTCATAAAAATTCCTTTCCATGTATAAACAAGCTAACTATTATATTGTCCGGTTTCTCTATCAGAATCTTACCATATTATTAAATTTAATTCAATTAAAATAACTATTTCACGGCTTGCAAACTCCACAGGCCTCATACCCCATATCAATAATCTCCTGCCTGCTTCCTGTATAAATCTTTTTATTGGAAGCATCCATGCTCTTGGCACTGTTGCAGGATTCCTTATGGAACTTCTTAGTATTCGTATTAAGTACATATGTCTGCACATTTGCAGAATCAGAAACTGCCGCCTGTGAACTGCTCTCTGTCACTGAATTGTCTAGATGGCTGTTACCTGTTGCATAATCAATAGCAATTCCCGGCTGTGCATTAAAACAATACACATTGAAAAGAATTCCATCACCATTATCCTCAACTGACTTAGCCTCCATCTGCACACCGCTGGCAACAAGATTATCGCCAGAAAATACGGGTGTTACGCGGTACAGAACATGATTACCAGTTTCCTTTATGTAATCTGCTACCATATTTTCAAAAGGCAGCATACCATCAACATTAAGATATCTTGTTCCTGTAATCAGATTCTTTTCATTGGCATTCTCACCAGTAAGCTGATAACCTATAAGATGGCACCTGTTATACAGATATTTACCATCAACACTATCGTATTTTGCTGTCTGCCATCCCGTAGGTTTTACTTCACCAATTGCACCACGTTTCTCAGTAGGCATAATGTCTTTACCTATATTAGCAAATGCAGTAGTACATCTTCCAAGTTCATCCAGTTCTCCGTAACTCTCAAATGATATAGTCGTGAAGTCAGCATCATTAAACGCTGGGTTATTATCATTAATTACAACATACGGTTCACCCTGATATACTAAAGATGCCATATCATCTGCAACAGCCGTACTCTGAACCTCAGCACTCCCCACAGTACCAGCCTGATTATCCTTCTTAGAAGAGCATCCGCTTAACCCAAATCCGATTCCTGCAATAAAGAACACCAGTAAAAATGCGGTTACTCTCCTTAGCACTTCTAACCTTATATTACGCATGTATTTTTCCTTATTTCTTTCTTACATATCTTTCTTCAGTAATTTTCTCATGAGAATTACCCTCAAAATCAGTAGAACCCTCCAGCTTAAAATCATTAAGCATGTCCTTAGGAAACTTCACATCAGAAGGATACTTCCTATTCCATTTATACAGGTAAACCTCATCCACCATATCCTCATAAGAAACAATCTCAGAGTCCTCAACAAAACAGAAATCGTCCTTTCCAGCAAAACCAAACTCCTGATTAACCTCAATATTTTCATAATCACCAAAAAGCTGCTTACTATATAAAGAAAGCCATAACTTCCCGCCATCAAGCATCTTAATAATATGCTCATTAAGAACACTGTCCTTAGAAACTCGTCTGTTATTAAACATAATTCCATAATCATCATCAACAATAGATATAACCTTCATAATGTCCTCCTTCTTTTATGTCCAGCAAGGTGTGACTGGGTTGGATAAAGGACTTTCTTAAAGGTGGAACGTGTCATTAAGACGCTGTACGGATTTTATCCGCGTTACAGTCACCGTCCGCAACCGGCGCATACTCGCCATCCATGGCTCGAATGCGCCTTTTTCGCACATCGTGTGCGAAAATTGCTACACATTTTATAAAATCCTACAGCCTCTAAACTCCACTTAAACCTTCAAGAAAGTCCTTTATCCAACCCAGTCACATCCTCCCCATCACAAACACAGTTGCTCTACACGACCATAGCTCAATCCCGCCACTACACCAGCAAGGGAGCAATGCGACCAACGCTGAACCACGCATCTCACCCCACCACAAAAGCGAGGGAGCCAAAGCGACCAACGCTGACAGGTAAAAACTCCCCGGGTTGGTGGGCTGGGTGTGGTTGTGTGGTTTAATTGAAAACCGTGTGAAGACGCCGGTACTTAGTTCGTGGGGAGAGCCGCCGCAAGGCGGCAAATCCCCACA
>OGKK01000582.1_pt1 | contig 13194 bp, 28 predicted proteins | sample 1572401 | NCBI WGS metagenome assembly OGKK01 (sample SAMEA2582155, study PRJEB24529) | metagenome | biome: Human gut stool | place: China | collected 2011 | reverse complement strand
CAAATGAATGGTTACATATCGTTCTTGGTCTACCTCTTCGCATTTATTTCCTCCTAGAATGGAATATTTTCATCATCATCTACAAACCCCTTTTCAAAATTGCTTGGTGTGCTTTCATTTTCTTTCAACCCATATGTAAGGACTTTGGCCACAATCTCTGTAATGTATCTTTTCCCTCCGTCTTTTTCATATGATCTAGTTCTTAGTTCACCATTTACTGATACAAAATCACCTTTCTTTAATCCACTGTATTTTTCCGCATCAACCCAGCATACAATGTTGTGGTATTGTGTACTCTGTTGCTCATTTACATATTTATTTGTTGCCATTCTAAATGTAAGTACTGGCTTTCCTGTTTTTGTATATCTTAATTCCGCATCAGCTACTACATTACCGCTTAAATACACTTGATTTATATTTATCAATTTGTTTTTCCTTCCACTTTTTACATTCACTACTAATTACGCATAGAGAAACTATTGCCATTCCTAGCATTATCCCTATGACGATTCCTATTCCTAGCAGTTCCATGTTTTACCTCCTCAATTCTTATCAATCTATAAAATCTATAAGGATAACCCTCATCAGATACAGCTTCAACTACACTGTCTGTTTCCACGTAATATCCTTTTGGGGGTTGGATATAATCTCTCCACTCGCTTGGCTTCAATATTTCTGTTTTTACTTTTGGTTTTTCTAAATTCTTGCTACTGTTCCACCTGCGCTTAAATGCATCTTCTTTATCTGAATAACATGCACTCCGTTTTTCTTTTACAAAGTAGCTTGCTAATCTCACTGCATCTTCTGCCCTTCCTTGATACAACATCAACTTATGCATGCCATGTGGCCAAAGTTCATTCAACTCATCTGAATATAGTTCTGCATTGTTGATGATCATGTGGAAATGTATTCTTGTTTTTCCCTCCGCTATGTAAATGTATTTCAATTCTTTATCCAGTTTTTTATATCTACGTTTAAGCCGTCTTATAAAATTCTGAATATCTTTCTTTGCATCTTCCCATGTAGCTGGCTGTTCTCTATATGTAAGAGTGAGATAACAATCATTTGTAGTGAAGTTATTATCAATCAACATACGCAACATTGCCTCTGCTTGCTTTTCATTCTGCTTTTTCTGTGCTTCTGGTGTGATGCATTTCTTTTTTACACGTTTTCCATTCCGTCTATATGTCCTAGAGGTATGATAATCAAGCACCTCTATCATATTTTTGGATATGACTTTTCTGCGTTTCCTCATCGTAATGTATCCTCATGGTCGATTTGTTAATATGTTATATCTAGTTAATTAGGAAACACCGACTTTATCGGTATTTCCTAGTATTAGCACGCCATGTATGATATAATTACGTTAGGATTTGTGCGTAATTTACGTGCTAGATTAGGGCTCTTTTCTAGGGCCCTTTTCTTTTTCCTTTGGATAATTGCAATGCATGTCTCCTTGACTGACTTCTAAATACTGACATGCATCGCAATGTTCCATATGAATAGATCCTTTAGCCTTCCTACAGTAATGTATGTAGTGATGGCTTTTTTTATTGCCTGTATCACTACAGATTGTGCAATATGATCTACTCATATAATTCACTCCATATATATTGCCTTACTGATTCCATTGTTGCTAAGTGCCCTTCTCGTATTGGCCCATTCCCTGTGATACGGATATTCCATCCATCCTGTTTTTGATTTAGGAATATTACTCTTCCATTACCTAGAATGGTGAAATTTAACAATTGATGTTTGCGGTTATAAGTAAGATTTTTAATTTTTTCTCTTAACTCATTAACCTCTGTCTCATTGAACTTTAGGTATCTTCCTAGCAGCGTAAGCCCTCTTTCTTTTGTATTCATGTTTCATCACCCCCTTTAATGTGCTTAACAGGAATATGATTGACCCTATAACCCTATAATCATCACCCATAACACTAACTGTATATTGGTGATAATATCTAACTTAGTTCTCATTGTTATGCCCCCTTTAACCACTTCATATTCTGGCCCTTCATCCAGGCTTCGAATTTGTCTACATGAACCAGCGTTTGTTGTGGTCCTAATTGTAGGCATATATCATTAAACTTTCCTTCATTGCGGATCATATCTACTCTTCTGTAGATATACATTCTACTGCGTCCCCATATTTTAGCCAGTGTGCTAATAGGAACATATTTAGGTTGAACACTTTCCATTTTATTAATCCTTTCTTATTGCTATAATTATTTAAAAGGAGGTTTTTTATGAAACCCACTAATGACTTATTTAAAAAATCCGAAGCTATTAGTAATGCCATCCAAAAAAATATGGGGATTATGAAAGCATTACCGATTTCTAATTTTCAGTTATCGCAAAAATCTATTGAACAAGAGTATTTAAACTATAAAAAAGAACTTGAGGCCTTTGATTTACACGCTCATTATCTAACCAATGAAAATTTAGAGAAATTAATATTATTCATTAATAGGAAGTCAAAAACTTATGCTGAATTAAAAGCAGAAGTATCCATATTGAACGATGCAACTCTCCAATTGTATTTATCCAATACTCCAGAAAAGAAAGTTGAACCACCCTTTTATTCTGTTGATCGTATATCAGCAATCTCTAATACTACCTCTCTAATACAGTCCTACTTTAAACTTGTAACTATACCAAAAGATTTTTTTGCACCTTATTATTTTGATGATTCTGATGAATTTCAACTAACTGTATCTGGTTTAAATTTTTTGCATCAGTTGGAAAAAGAAAATCATGCATTACAACTTGCAGAAGAAAGTCTTCGTATTTCAAAGGAATCTGCTAAATATGGTAAATTTGCTGCATGGTTAGCTGGTATTGGTATATTTACAACAATAATAATTGCAATATTATCCTTTATATTCTCGTAATATTTAGAATCGTTAGGATTACTGCAATAACAAACATTCCCAAATTAACTCTTGTACAATATCTTATGTCTTGTAATGTTTCCTCTGTAGATTGATTTTCTTTATATTTCAAGGCATTAAAATATTTAACTATAATCCATTTTTTTTGAGCCGCATCATGTGGCTCTTTTTTATTGATATTTGTTTTCCCTCCATCTGCTGACTTATTTTCCATGTGTGTTTGTAATGGAGTTTTCAATTTTACTTCACCTCTTTCAATTTTTATCACTCATGCTATACTCATCTCATAAGGAGGTGAGTATATGGACTTATATCTTTTAGATAAAAAAAGTTTTTCTTATTTAGAACAGTTCTATCATCGTAATTTGTCTCCACAACAATTAAGCGGTATTACTGGTCTATCAGCCTATAACATGGCACTCGAATTATCTTACTTATTACAACTAAACTTCATCACCAATACCGATGGTTTTCATAGTGATTCAGAAGGTATTCTTTCTAATAACACTTATGAAATAACTCCAAGCGGAAGATCATATTATGAAGCAGTGTTAGAACAACGTAAGATAGATAAGCATGCCACATGTCGTTCTAATCTAGCTTTATTGCTTTCACTCATAGCATCCATAATTTCTATACTTAAATAACTCCATGCTATTGTAGAATTAATTTAGCTATAACTATTCCTAATGCCATGCCTGAAATAATCAATGCTAAATCTGTAGTATTCATTTCACAGTTCCTTTCTTAATTAACTATTTAGAGTGTTCTACTTACTGTAGAGCGCTCTTTTTTTTATTTCATCTCTTCTTTATTATCAGATTTCCGTTATTTCTTTTGAAAAAAAAGAGCATCAATTTTATTCATATCCAATTTCCCACATTCCATATTATTTGCCACTCTGTCAATTTCTCTTTGAGTAAACGGTACTTTATTTGCCAAACGCTGACCTAGCTGTGTAGTACCAATACCTAGAAATTGAGCAAACTCTTTTAGATTGTGAAAATTTTCTTTGATAAATACTCTTAGATTTGTATAATCAAATTCCATTTCTTCACCTCCTTTTCGATTATCGGCTTTCCGTAATTTAATAATACACTTGTTTTTTCCTTTTGTCTATCGGTTTTCCGTTTAAATTTGATTTAATATTTATAAAAATATATTTACTTTTGACGGTTTTCCGTTTATAATAGGCGTATAGCAAGTATTATAGGAGAAGTTATCATGAGTATTCAATTTATAAATCGTTTAAAAAATATCATGAAGGAACGTAAAATAACTCAAACAGAATTAGCAAAGCGTACTGGTATCCGTCAATCTTCCATTTCTGATTGGTTAAATGACCGATACGAACCAAAGCAAGATAAAGTATATATTATTGCTAAAGCATTAAATGTTAGTCCTGCATGGTTACTTGGTTATGATGAACCTTCAACCAATCAAACTGAAGGTTATTACGTAGACCCTGAAACTGCAGAATTTGCAGAATATCTACGTACACGCCCAGAGGCTCGTTTATTATTCTCCGCATCACGTGGCATTTCCAAAGAAGATATGGAGAAAGCTGTTGAATATATTGAACTTTTAAAATTAAAACATAATAAATAATACTATTAGGGGTTGTTAGTGTGATTGTAAATATAATTGAATGTGATATTCCATCTGTGAAAGCTATTTCATCTACTGGGGAAGATGAAGGTGTTCACAATATTTATATCCGTAAGAATATGTCTATTGAAGATATGCGCAACGAAATTAGACATGAATTGCTGCATATCATTAATGATGATTTTCATATAGATCAACATGTTAATCTTATTGAACATATGGTAAGGCGTAAAGAACTTACAGATGATATGTTAGAAGAAATAGATTTCTATCATCATGTATTGTAATCTGAGCAAAAAAATAAGCCCCCACCGCAGTGAGGGCCATTAAAAACTACATACCTTAGAGGTATTTCATTTTTACTCCACCATTATTATACCATACCTCTAAGGCTTATTTCTTATACCATTTTTAGCCTAGGAGGTATTTTTAATGTGGTGTGAAACCGTAACTACCAAAGCTGGTATTACTAAATATAAATTTCAAGAACGCTATGTGGATCCGTATAGTGGTAAAACAAAAAGAATATCTGTTACATTGACTAGTAATAGTAGGCAAGCCTACAAAATCGCACAAGCTGAATTGCAAAATAAAATTGACTTGGCCACTAATACAGATATTGCCAAAGATATGACATTGAATGATGTTGTATCTGAATATTTAGAATCTAAACGTGCTTTTAGAAAATCATCTACACAATATAGTATGGACAACCTTCACAAACAGATTATGAAATGGTTTCCCAGTGATATATTACTTTCTAAACTTTCACCATACATTATTCAAAGCACCTTTGATAAATTCGCTTGCCAGTATTCCTACAATTATACGAAACTGGCCCTTAGTCTTATTAGACAATCATTAAAGTATGCAAGGCGCATGGAATATATTCGTGATATTTCATTCTTAGACAATATTGAATTACAAAAGCCAGTAGCTGATGTAGACCGCATCAAGAAACAACGTTCTAAATTCCTAACTAAAGATGAACTAAAAGATTTACTATCACAATTAGATACTATCAATCATCATGTATCCCTATTATGTGAGTTTCAATCTTTAACTGGCCTTAGATTTGGTGAAATGGTAGCGTTACGCACTCAAGACTACGATGTAGAAAATGCGGAAATAGATGTAAACGCTACTTTATCTAATCGTGGTAGCTTTTCTGACCCTGCTATGCGCCTTCCACCAAAGAATGTTCATTCTATCCGTAAAGTAAAATTAGATGCAAGGGCTGTACAAATTATTAATCACTTTATAACCGCTAATCAAGCAAGGCGATTATGGAAATCTAAATTTGCTGACCTAGGCTATATCTTTGTTACGGATGGTGGATTGCCATATGATCTACATTATGTAAATCGTACTATAAAAAAACTTGGTTTCCCAAAACCAGTAAGCACCCATACCTTTAGACATACTCATATTTCTATTCTTGCTGAATCTAATGTTCCTCTAAAAGCTATTATGGAACGTGTTGGCCATAATGAGCCTCGTACTACCCTTGCCATTTACACTCATGTAACAGATGAAATGAAACAGGAAGTAAATACAGCTATTACAAATATGGGTAAGGTACTTGCAAATAAATAAAAAATGAGCCACCGCATCATGTGCAGTGGCTTTTTTCAACCCTCATATAAAAGGGGCAAATATTTGTTTTTAAAAGGGGCAATAAAGGGGCAAATTGTTGTTACAATGCGTTACAATTTGTTACTCTTTATCTTTCAAATATCCTTGTAATTACTTTATCTGTTACAGTTTGTTACAATTCGTTAAGATTTGTTAATCAGTAAGTAGAAATGGTGCGGATTGAGGGTTTATACTCAATACTCCGCACCAATACTATGTTATTCAAGTTCTACATTTCAAAGAGGGGCAAATAAGGGGCAAGCTTTTTGCTAGCATATATTATTATTTCTTGATAGGCACGGATAAATGTATGTTGTTTAATATAGTGTCAGCATCAGATTTATCCAACGTTTCACCAGCTTTTACTTTGTTTAAAATCACTAATAATTTGTCTTTGGCATCATCCAAAAAATCTGCACTTTTATGTAATCCGCTTTTTCTGATACTATCTGCTGATTCACTATATTTTGCAATAAAATACTCTAACATATCTATAAATTTATCTGAATGTAAATAATCTTGAATATAATCATTTAATATAGTATCCATATTCTCCCCCCTATTATTTGTATTCAAAGCTAAATTTTATATTCCCCTTTGGCTCATTTCTATTATACTTATATATCTCACGTACTCCTTTAATTTCTTGATGCGTATACTCTATTGGATATTGTTCTCTAATTATTTGTATTTTTATATTTTCTTTAATACATCTGTCAAAAATGCAATCAATTAACCGAAATAGGCTTTCTTTACTTCGCTCTACATGGCCTTGTCTATCAAATCCGTATTTTCTTGCCAACGCATTTATCATTAGTTGAGTAAATGTTCCACTTATATAATACGTATCAAATTCGAAGTCATCAGTTATATTGCTCAATAATATATCTTTCATGAGTTCTATCTTATTATTCATATACACACCACCTCCTATCATTTTCGAATAAATTTACTAGGTATTACTGCGTTTCCACCTTCATCAAATATTATAGTTAATTCATTCTTTTTCATTGTCTCTTTTATAATATTTGAAAAATCAATTTTTGACTTTTTATTTATAGGTTTCCCTATTAATTCTCGCATGCCTAATTTTAAATCTTTTATAAATTTTCTACGTTGCTCAGATTTTATTGACTGTATTTCTATTTTGCCGTTCATTTTCTACTCCCATCCTCTCTATCCATTTCACCAATATATCAGCATCAGCTTTTAATAATTTCTTACCTATTATATTTATTATATCATTTTGCAAACAAAAAAGGCCTATCAACCTAGATATTATTCTAAGCTGATAGGCCTTTAAATCTTTTGTCATTCTTTCGAGAATCTTTTGAAATTAATCCAGGAGTCCACCTGCTCCTGCTCAGGAGATATATGGATCACCTCTCAGTCATCGACGAATTGCACCTGCTAATCCAAATACACCGCTTACCACGGCCCATGTATCACGTTGCCTTTTAAGGCGCTGTTCTGTTCGTTTGTTGCGTTTGATTTGCTCTTTCAATTCTTCTAATGACGTCGAGGCTTCGTTCAATTTCGCTTCTTGCGTCGTCAAGAGATTGGAGGCTTTCGTTAATTCTTGCCCCTGTTTCTCGTTGATTGCTTTGAGCGCGTTCAATTCCTTCGTCCGTTCTTCGTTGATCATCTTCAATTCTGTTAATGCTGTTCCCTGCGTCGCGGTTAAGTCGTTGGCTTGTTGCAACGCTTTCTCGGAGTTGTTGATTGAGCTTTCTGCTTTCGTCAAGCGCCCTTTGAGTTCGTTCCAACTGCTCACGGGTACGCTGATAGTCGGCTCTTGTGTCGAGGTATCCTCCGATGAGGCTGCATGCGAAACCGATGAGAAGAACGCTAAGCACACCACAAATAACGCGCTTAATAGTAAACGCAGACATAACTTTGTTCTTGATATTTTCATACATAGTAGCTCCTTCCTAAATATTACTGCCCCACTGTGCTCCCCACCATCGCGCAGTGCCACGTAACCAGTCGCCACCGCTCCATCGTTCATCACCTGCATGGCACACTAAGAGGTCCCAACGGTCAACGTTGGAGTCCGGTCCGTAGGTGTTATTTGGGTACCCTGTCGGATCTAAATAATAGAGGTCTAGTCCGTCCTTATTATCGGCCGCCTCGGCGTGGGTCATTTGATGTTGTATATCAAGTGGTACACCAACGTTAATAGTGAGCACTGCCATAATTTGTGTCATAGTAGTTAACTGTGCTGTTGTAGGTGGTTCACTACCTAGATTATTTTCACTGACCGCATCCCAACATGCTTCAATAGCAATGCCTACTGCGTTACTATTCCGCATATAGGTGTGTTCCTTGTAATCAGTTAAACCCTCCATATCGGTCCACATTAAGCCATCTCGGTCAATGTTAATATGGTAATCCTTGAAGTGTTTTCCACCTTTTACACCGGTCCAATGGTAGTATGCCTTTTCAATTTGGCCATATGCATCGAGTGCTAAGGACTTTAACTCGTCCATTGTTAATTGTCTAAACATTTATTTCCCCCTCTCATCATGGTTAACGTCATCTGCTAATTGTTGTATGCCAGGTCTGTTAACAGGCAACGTATTAGGCTCCTCTAACTTATCTGGTATCCCGTTATGGTTCTTATCGATAAACATGCCACACAAGCCTACGATAGCCATAAGTACCGACGGAACGTTAATATGGTCAATAATTAATAAGCCCTTATCGATAAGCTGATTCGCTTCAGGTGATACATAGCCTCTAATCGTTGATAGCGCATACTGAGCAACGACTAATATCATCGGTACTAGCATGACGAGGACTAATGCCCTCGTTGCTAATACACCAGTTGGCCGTATGCCGGCTATTCGAATTGACTGATATGACCGCTTTATGCGGTTAATGATAGCTAACTTATCCATTGCCCCTCCATGCTTTTATAATTTCAATCGTATATTGAAATATTTTGCCGATGTCGATTAGGTCATCTTCAACCATTTCACGTAGGTTTTCAATAATAGACCAGCACTCAGCGAAAAATGGTATCAACATAAATGCATATGAGAACAGATGATCTAAAAATAGATTTGTATTTGGAATAGGTATATCTGGTAATGAAATAAATACGATGGATAGTATCATCCATGCTGGGTATTGTACACATAGCTTTTTAAGCAAATCACCCCTAAGACGTTCACTCATTAAATATCTACGCCGTTCACCTGTATTTTTATCAATATACCTACCTTTCCCCCATCCATACCATGTCAACGTTGTTAGTAGCGTAACAGGATTATTAGGCCTGTGATTATCCTTGTTATATCGCAACACTTCTGCAGCAATTCGCTGAATTGTGTCCACAAATAACAATGTAGTTGTTAAAATAATCACTACTCCCATACTAACTAAATGTTCATGCGATACCCCACTTATGAGCATGATTAAAATATCATTAAGAATATCCATTCACTCCCCCATGCCCTTATGGTTCTTCATCTAATACCATTAAATCATTATGCACACATCCTTCTGTAGGACATGTGCCGTCCTCGTTTAAAGTTGCCCAGCAGTATTCACAAAAGTGCATCACTGGTACATCAGATTTGATTTCGTAGTTATCCATTATTTTACCTCCTTAATCTTGGCTACCATTTCGGCATTGAGTTTCTTAAATTGTTCTTGTAAATCATCATATGGCACATTAGCCAAACGTCTACGTAGTAACGCTTGGTCTAGCGTTGCAAATCGTTCGTCATAGTACTTACGGATTTGTGCAATACGTTCCGCTTTTGTTGGTTCATATTCCATTACAGGAATATCAATAAAAGTTCCATTCACGTATGCTTTATTATTTAAGAATTTGTCTAGCATAGCATCATCACCATACACATAGTCAGCCGCATCTGGATATTGAGCTTTAGCTTGTTCAAGTAAAGCGCTCTCACCAATTGGTGCTAACATACTATCGACGATTGATGTAATACGTCGACCTTCCGCATCAAGTACGTGGATATAATTATTCATATATACCTCCTAATTAATGAAAGGATATAACAATGAATAGCACTATTAAGCACTATCCAAGAAATGTGTATCTTCGCATGCACCGAAAAAGTGCATGTGTCGAAACGTTTAAAAGTTTGTACGAAAAATGGCTGCCTACTCGCATTGAGATTGTGAGTAAATCAGCCATCGAATCATATCGCATTGCCTATGATCATATTCAATCAATTGCTAATATTCCTATTAACTTAATCAAATACTCTGATATGCAATGCGTGATTGATAGCATGCGAGATAACGGCTTATCCTACGCATCAGCCAAGAAGGTACGCACATTACTTTCATTGCTATCTAAATATGCAATTGTTAATGATATTGATATTAAGGATTACACCCAATTTCTTAATCTCGGCCACGATGTTAGCGTTTATCCTCATAAGCCATTTACACGACAACAGATTAATCGATTGTGGAGCCTTAATACTACCGATACATATGGAATTTTAATTCTTCTGTATACTGGAATGCGTTGTGGCGAATTGCTATCACTTCGCAAAAATGATATTAACCTCCGTACTAAATGCTTACTCATACGGCAATCTAAAACTGAGGCCGGCCGTAATCGTCTAATTCCTATTCATAGTCGAATATTGCCAATAGTTACAACATTGTATCACAATTCATTAGATAATATAGTGCCTATTTCTTATGCTCGATTCAGGAAGCAATTTAAATCAGTAATGACTTCAATCAAATGTTCACATTCAACCCATGACTGCCGTCATACAGTTGCCACCTTATTAGATAAATATGGTGCATCGCCCACTGCTACTCGTGCTATTCTTGGTCATAAACATGGTGATATAACTACAAAAGTTTATACACATAAGGAATTGCGTGAGTTACGCAAAGCCATTGAATTATTGCCATAGAACCAATGGGGAAAATCACTACGTGGAAACGATAGTTCTTGGTATTTACAAACTACCAATTTCCCAATTGCCTTCAATAATGTATATGCAGTTACACCAGGATTGCCAGATAGTGCCAAAGGACCATCCTCAAACAACTCCGATAACGCTATAAAGTACACAAATACAACAATATCATTTGCTCGATTTGAGCATTTCTTCATAGCGATTGGCAAAAGTTAACCAATGGGGACATATATCAGATGGAGAGCGTAGGAACAGGTTTATTTCAGTTTCATTGCTACTCCCATTTGTCGATAAGTATATTGTTGTGCCTGTAGGTGAATCTAACGATACAGACTTTAATTACTCATTAGATCATCCGTGCACTATAAATCTTAAAACATCAACATCATTTAAAGTGCAAGTAGATGATTATATGACAGGTATTGACTGGATAGGAATAGGGAAATGCTAGCCAATGGGGAAAATCAGATATTGCTGTTACCAGGAATATATACGATGGGGCTAGTAACTTTATAATACCTTTTACTTTTCCTCCTTTTGTTGCCGTCACTAACATAGCACCAGTAACGTTAGATAATGATAATTGGACGAGTAGTGCTGTTAAGAAAATAACAATAAATAACTTCAATTATATGTCGGCTCAAAACAATGTTACTTCTATTTGTTGGGCGGCTGTTGGATTTTAGCCAATGGGGACAATTCAAAGAAAATCAAACGACTGTATCCTATCTAATTTCTTACATAGAAATATTTGGCACTGTAACTATGATGAAAGATGAGCCTAAACGCTTATATGAAGCTAGTGTTCGAGCAAATAACATTACCATTACTGGATTTGAATTACACAGCGGTTATGTTGGTAATCATATTGCAAAAGCTATAAATAATGGGTTTTGGATAAACATAGGTCGCGCATAACCAATGGGGAACAGTTAAACGAGGAAGGGTAGATACGTGGTTTTCATCCTTTTCGCAATTTTCGATTGCTTTTAAAGAAGTGTATGTGGGAGTTGGAACCATAAAATCAACTGAAAACCAATCGTCTAATAACTATGATAATGCGGTTCGTCTTAGTTTAGATAAAATCGAATTTGCAAAATTTGAACATTATTATATTGCTCTTGGCAAATCTTAACTGCAATACATCCAATGGGGAGTAAGCGGCGAAGATGGACAATATCATAATTGGATAATTCCTTATTCTACCTGCTTTTTTGCTAAGGCTGAATACCAAAATCCACGTGAAGCAGATTGGAATTTAATTACAGAATATGACCAATTAAAATTCAAAGTATGGTTCACGAATGATAATGTATTTAAATATCCAAACATCAAATGTAGCATATTTTCGTTTGGTATTTCTGCTTAATGCCCAATAGCTAAATAGACTACACCATCAACAGTATATGGAGCGTGGCTAGCATCTGAAACAAGAGTAAATCCTGTTGTGCTTTTATTCGTATGATAGAACACCTCATTACCTCCTACTGACGTTTTATGTTCTATAGATGGCCAAACGCCACTGCATGTATTATCAAAAGCAGTAGGAAATGTAATAGGATAAGTTGTTCCATCATACACGTATACGCTTTTCTTGTATCCCCATTGGTTAGCATATTCCTATGCATATCCAGCTTATCCCAGTCATATAATCATCGATTTGTACCTTGAATGATATTGACGTTTTAGCAATCACAACACAAGTATGATCTAGTGCATCATTAAAGTTAGTGTTATTAGATTCTCCTACTGGAACGGCTACATATTTACCGTTACATGGAAGTAACAATGAAACTGAAATAATTCTATTAACATTTTTTCCATCTGCTATATGTCCCCATTGGCTATATCCCTACGAATATACAAGTTATTTCCTTATTTACATAATACGAACTCCAATCTCCACTTAACCCAGCGAAATAGCTTGCTTTATTATGTATTTTAGTCCATGGGGCATAGCTAGTAGGGCCGTCATTGAAACAAGCAACCCCAGCAATGAAATCTGTACTATATGCTATAGGGAAAGGCAATGGATTATTCTGTGCAGTCTCTTTGGATTTTACCCATTGGTTATGATCGACCTATGTTTATCCAAAAACCATTGTTTATAGCTTTTGCAATATGATTGCCAACATAACC
>OGKK01000580.1_pt1 | contig 13218 bp, 14 predicted proteins | sample 1572401 | NCBI WGS metagenome assembly OGKK01 (sample SAMEA2582155, study PRJEB24529) | metagenome | biome: Human gut stool | place: China | collected 2011 | reverse complement strand
CCACAACACGAAGCACCACAATAGGTGAACCGGCATCGATGAAGTCCCCTTCGGTCACAACATCCACCAAATTACCATCAATTTTAGCAATACCTGCAGGGCGTAGTGTAGTATGAGCTACGCCTTCTTTACCGACTAAGTCATCTAATACATCATTAGATACATAACCAGCTTTTGTCGTAGATCGTTGCCCTAAGGTAAACAATTTGCCTATCCAAGTCTTTTCAAAGTGATTAAAGAACACGATGATAAGGACAATTAACAAGGCTGTTAATCCTAGTACGGCATATAGCGCCACCGTACCTTCTCCAAGGGCTACATACACACCCCAAAGGAATGTACAATAACCGATGAGTCCCAAAATACCACCTGGAACAACGAGTTCTACAGCCATTAGGGCAATCCCTATAGCCATCCATACTAAAAACTCCATAGGCCCTCCTCTCTTCAATTAATTTTATACAACTTATATCTTCATTATACAATATAAAGAATAAATTATAAAGAAAAACAAAAACGACTACTTTCACAGGTTATACCTGATTCAGTAGTCGTTATTTATAAAGTATATTAGTTTAAAGCTTTACTATTGTCAGTCATCATCGTAAGCTGCTATTTCATCAATAGGTTTGACTGTAATTATACTTCTGTTTTTTTCAATTGGTCATTGCCAACGCCTGTTTTTTGAAGGAGCAATAAGATGATACTCATTGCCATGCCTACTACAGTCGCAAGGCCCATGCCTTTCAATACAACAGGACCTACAGCAAGTTCAGCACCACTAAGGCCTACAACAAGGATAACAGATGTTAAGATCATGTTCACAGGATTTGTATAATCTACCTTGCGTTCTACAAGCATGCGCAAACCGGATGCTGCAATGATACCGAACAAGAGAATGGATACACCACCCATAACCGGTACTGGGATAGCATGGATAAGAGCTGCTACTTTACCTACAAAGGAGATAATCATCGCAAGAACGGCAGCACCGCCGATAACCCATACACTGAAGCAACGAGTGATAGCGAGTACACCGATGTTTTCACCGTATGTCGTATTTGGTGTAGCCCCAAAGAAACCAGATAAGATGTTCGCAAGACCATCACCGAGCAAAGAACGTTGTAAGCCTGGTTCTTTCATTAAGTCTTTGGATACGATGTTACTAGTTACAACCAAGTGACCTACATGTTCTGCAAATACTACAAAGAGTGCTGGCATAATCATGATGATTGCATTGATATCAAATACAGGCATGCCATAGAATTGTGGCAATGAGAACCAAGGTGCAGCCTCTACACCAGAAAAATCAACAACGCCCATAAAGGCGGATAATATATAACCGGAAACAACGCCAATCAATACAGGGATAACGGCTAAGAAGCCACGGAACACAACAGTACCAAGCAAGGTAATAACTAAGGAAAACATAGAAATAAATACAGCTTGACTGTGGCTCATGCCCAAGTCTTGATTACCAATAAGGCCAGACATGCTCATCGCTACTGGTGCCAATTCTAAACCAATAATAGCAACGATAGCACCCATGGCAGCTGGTGGGAATAACTTATCGATCCAACGCGTACCAATATAGCGAACTAGAACAGATAAAATCACAAAGGATAAACCAAAAACAACGAAGGCACCTTTAGCAGCCTCATAACCGAGGCCGGCAGATAATACACCAGCTACAGGAGCAATGAAAGCAAAGCTAGAACCGAGGTATGCAGGGATTTTACCTTTACATACAAATAGGTATAACAATGTGCCAATACCATTCATAAATAAAGCTGTTGCAGGATCTACTTTTAATAAATATGGTACTAATACAGTAGAGCCAAACATAGCAAATAAATGTTGGAAACTAAGTGGCAACATACGCCCCCAAGATGGGCGCTCTTGAATATCAATATAATCCTTCATTTTTTCCTCTCACCACAATAAGAACACTAGGTTCCAATACCATACCATATGCGATATGGCATTGAATTTTACACATATATGCTACTCTTATGAAACATAAGAATTACACATCAATTTTTAGGTCTCGGACGTCTACGAGTTGGCCTTCTAGGCTCTCTAGGTCTAAACGGACCAGGCATTTCAGTCTTGTCTGTTTCTTGAGTAGCCTTAGGCTTGAAGCGGCTTTGCGTCTCTTCACGCAAGGATGGTAAATCCTCAGTCGTACCAACTTGTTTTACACCTTCTACATTACGACGACCAACACTAGCTAACAAGCCTATGGCCATAAAGTTCATTAACAATGAAGAACCACCATAACTAATAAATGGCAAAGGCACACCTGTTACCGGCATAATACCGCAAACCATGGCAATATTAAATAATGCTTGCCCACTAATGAGCAAGGTTATGCCCATAGCTAACCATCTGCCAAATTCATCACGAGATTTATTAGCAATGCGGAAACCAAAGTATGTAAAGGCCGCTACCAAGAGAACGACAAAGACAGCACCGACAAAGCCCATTTCTTGAGCCCACACGGCAAATGCAAAATCTGTATGAGCCTCTGGCAAGTAAAAGTACTTAGATGTACCTTGCATAAAGCCTTCCCCAAGAATACCACCAGAACCTACAGCCAAAAGACCTTGTACAGTTTGATAGCCCATATCTTGAGCATGAGGCCAAGGATCGAACCAAGACTGAATCCGTTCCCAACGATACGGCGACATACGAGCTGCAATGAAGCCTATCACACCAGCTACGGCAAAGGCACCACCAAAGAATCGTCCATCAAAGCCTGCTAAGTAAATTAGTATGAATGAGAACCCAAAGATTAGTACAGTAGTCCCCATATCTGGTTGCAAGATGGTTAGAACTGCAAAGATTATAGGCCAAACTAACATTGGCAACATATAACCTACCCGTTCTCCCACATAACCTTGTAAATTCGTTAGTGGATTATTATATCTCGCTTTTCCCCATTTTCTCATAGTACTCAACTTAGCCGATGTCCATATTATGGCCGCTAACTTGGCAAATTCCGATGGCTGTATCGATACGGGACCGATAACAATCCACCGGCGAGCACCATTGATAACAGAGCCAGCCACTAGGACTAACACCATACCTATGAGTGTTACAATCATGATGCGCTGCAACATATGTGGTTTTTGTAGCTGCCGATAATCATACCGATATAACACTACACCTATTGCCATTGAAAACAATAGGAACCCCATATGTTTTGTAAAGTAGCCTAAGAGCCCTGTATTTTCGTAAATAGAGCTTATATAGGTGGCACTGAAGATATTTACACTACCTATAATCGTGATGAGCAATATAGGTAAAAGCATACCTTGTAAATCATTTTTAAAGAGTGAGCCCCACCGACTATCCCCCTTATTCGGTGTTTCCATATTAAGCCTCCTTTTGTACTTTTGGCTTAATTGCTTCTAAGCGGAAAATAGGTTGCCCTTTAGCACTGAACTTCTCTTCATACTCAGTTTTTACATTTGGAAGGTCTGTGCTATGTAAGTCATAGGTTACATTCTTAAGTTCCCAGCCACATTCTTTGAATTCTTCAAGAGAGAACATAAATAAACCTTCGTTATCAGTTTTAAAGTGAACCTCGCCACCATCTTTTAAAAGACGGGCATATCGATCGAGGAATGTATGGTATGTGAGGCGACGCTTAGCATGTTTTGCCTTAGGCCATGGATCACAGAAGTTGATGTAGAAACGATCTACTTCACCAGGCGCTACAACCTCTTCAATGCCAGCGATATCAAAGAGAGATACCTTAGCATTATCACGCTCTGCTTCAAAAATCTTTTGCGCCGCATAATAAATTACGCCAATTTGTACTTCAAAACCTACAAAGTTAGCATCTGGATACGCTTCAGACATGCCTGCAATAAAACGTCCCTTACCTGTTCCAAGTTCCATATATAATGGACGTTCAGGATGGGCAAATAACTCACGCCATTTGCCCTTGTACTGGTCTTGACCAGACAAAATGATATGAGAGTCATATTCGTGGATAGCTTCATCAATCCACGGTTTTCTACGAAGGCGCATACTTTCTCCTTACATCTATATTAACTATTAATTATATCTATTATTACAGGTCATATACCTATCTTATTAATTATAGAAAAGGGGACCTTAAACGTCAATTACATTCTATGGATTTAATCCTAATCATTAAAACTGTGAAAGTAGAAGCCATAAAAAAAGACCTACTTCCGAAAGAAGTAGGTCTACATTTTATTGGAAAATCATAGCTTCTAAATTTTCAATTTGATATTGACTTAGGCCAAGTTCAGATAAACTCTTTTCAGCTGCAGTAAAAAGATTATTTTTACCAACTCGAGTACCTAGTGCTGCCGCAGCGACCAATTCACGGTCCAATTTACCTAAACGTGAACGATTACGATTTTGAGGTTTTGGTTTTTTCATACGGAACGTATTATATTGAACCCCCTCTTTTGTTTCCTCAGCTTTCGGCTTTGTTAAAGGTGCCCCATTAGTGCCATTCCCCAATAAAGCACTAAGTCCTGTTTGCTTTGGAACCATTTTTTCGTAATCAGCGCCAAACTCAGGACGCTCCTCACGTAATTGATCAAATGTAGCTAATGCTGCATTCATTTGCTTTAAACCAGCAGCAGAGTAAAGTTGACGAATCGCAATACTCACCTCTTGCGGTGTCAACGTACCTCGCTCAATAGCAGAGGCGATTGTACTTTTCAATGCACCTTGATCACCGGATGCTGTATAGCGACCGATATCAACCAAATCTTTTTGACGTGCATTGAGTTCTTTAGGCGTATATATGTTTATCTCAGATATTGACGGTGCCTGCTTAGAAGGCTGTTCTCCCGCCCCATTAGCCTCAGACATATAGCCACCGGCGACGATGGCCACGGCTAATGTTAAGGTTAATACTTTTTTCAACGTCTTACAATCTCCCTTTTCATTAATACTTACTTATATAATACTGTGGTATTTTTGTACATTAACAACAAACTTGTTCTACTGTAATACATACTGTAGATAATATTATATAATACTTCATCTAATTTTTATAGTCCTATTCGAAAAAAATCTATAATCTTTTAACAAATTTTATATTTTTATAAAATATAAAACAAAAAGCAATGCAGTAGAAACAGGGTTAAACCCTATTTCTACTGCATTCGTAAATAAAATTATTTATTTAATATTTTATCAAACTAAACGGATAAAATTTGTTTTGCATCAGCCACAATTTGCTCTAAAGAAACGCCGTTTTCTCGTAACAATTCCGTTGCATCATAACGATCGTGGAATTCTTTAGCAATACCATAGTTTTTAACACGCACATCAGATGGTCCATAGAAACTAGCGATACGTTGTCCCCAACCGCCTTCAACTACACCATCTTCCAAAGTAAATACTACAGAATGATTTGATTTCAACTCTTCCAATAATGCTTCATCAAGGCCAGAAGCAAATTTAGGATTTACTACAGTTGCATTGATACCTTCTTTGGCTAATTCATCAGCCACTTGATTTGCCAAATGGTAGAAATTACCAAGGCCTAATAAGGCAATGCGTTCACCACGACGAGTCACTTCAGATTTATTTAAAATGCTGTAATCAGTCGTATCGGCTACACCAGTAGATGTAAATTCACCTACAGGAACACGAATAGCCACAGGATGCTCGTGTTGATGCACTGCATATTTGGTCATAGCCAACAATTCTTCATTATTAGTAGGTGCTAAGTATACTAAGTTAGGAATGCTTGTAAGCATAGGAATATCAAAGAATCCTAAATGCGTGACATCGTTCATGCCATATACAGATGCCATATGATTGATAATAACCGCACTGTTATTATTTACGCAAAGATCTTGAACCAATTGGTCATAAGCGCGTTGTAAGAAGGTACTATCTACACTGAACACTGGCTTACCGCCATTTTTTGCAATACCAGAACTCATTGCAATAGCATGTTCTTCCGCAATGCCTACGTCGATATATTGTTTACCAGCTTCGTTACGCCATTCAGAGTTAAAGCCAAAGCCACCTGGTGTCCCTGCATTAATAGCTACCACTGTTGGATCTACTTTAATTTGTTCCATCAAATAGTCCGCAATTGTACCAGCATAGGTCGGACCATGATGTTCCTTTTTAAGTTTACCTGTTTCTAAATCAAATGGCATTGTCCAGTGGAAGGCCTCTTTATTTTGCTCTGCAATAGCATAGCCCTTACCTTTTTGAGTGACCACATGCAACACGATAGGATGATCAATGTCTTTCACTTCTTCAAATGCATTAATCAACGTTTCCAAGTCATTACCAGCTGCTACAAAACGATAATCTAAGCCAAGAGCTTTAAAAATATTATTAGGGCTTTCACCATTGGACTCGCGTAATTCACGAAGACCACGATACAAGCCACCATGATTTTCCGCAATGGATTGGTCATTATCATTGACAATAATAATCATATTGCTGTCTAATGTGGCCGCATAATCAAAACCTTCAAATGCTTCACCGCCAGACAAAGAACCATCGCCAATAATAGCGATAATATTTTCAGAGTCCCCTTTTAAATTACGAGCTGTTGCTAAACCAGATGCTAAAGAAATAGATGTGGAGGTATGACCAATATTGAAGAAATCGTGCTCACTTTCAGTAGGATCTGTATAACCCGTTACGTCATCATAATGATCGTGATCTAAGAACGCCAATGCACGACCTGTGACCATTTTATGTACATAAGACTGATGAGACACGTCATAAACAATCTTATCTACAGGAGAATTAAATACATAGTGCAAGGCCATAATCATTTCCGCTACGCCCATAGGAGGGCCAAAATGACCACCATGCTCAGAAACCTTTGTCATAAGAGCTTGACGAGCTTGTGCTGTTAAGTCTGTTAATTCAGAAATAGATAAGCCTTTTAAATCGGCTGGAGATTTTATATCAATTAAGTTCATATGTGTTCCTTTCATTAGGTGTCATATAACAATACAACCTCTAGAATTTGTATTGTATTACTAACCGTGCTATACTGTATGTCCAGCATGTAATAAGTATAGAACTTAAAGTTAGGTTTAAGTCAAGCGAGAACGTAAAACTTAACTCTAACCTTAAAAATATACGTATATTATACGCTTAATACATTACTCCTGACACTAAATCTTTTACGAATTTAATATGAACCCAAAAGGAGGTCCTATGACATATACTGTTGGCGAAATCGCAAAAAAACTAAATGTGGCACCTTCTACATTGCGTTACTATGATAAAGAAGGTCTATTGCCCTTTGTAGAACGTTCTGCTGGTGGTATCCGTGTATTCCATGACACAGATATGGATTGGTTAGAATTGATTGAATGCATGAAGCATACCGGTATGCCTATTAAGGAAATAAAGCATTTTATCGACTACTGCGTCGAAGGTGATAGTCGCATTAATGAAAGATTATCTATCATTAGAAATCAACGAGATCGCGTATTAGTAGAAATCGAAAACCTACAAGCACGCTTGTCCATGCTAGAATTTAAAACATGGTTTTATGAACAAGCTCAGGCAAAGGGAACCACTAGCTTTTATGAAAGCTTAACACCTGATGACGTTCCTGTAGAGTATCATAAATATTTCGAACGCAAATGGCGCGCTGATAAAGAAGCCGCTGAAAAAGGTGAATCACCTAAAAAATATAGAGCTGTATAACAAAGAGGAGCTATCCAATGGATAGCTCCTCTTCTTACATAGCAAAAAGGCGGTACAACCAAATGGTTGTACCGCCTTGATTCATCAATTATTCAGCAGTGAATGGCAATAAAGCAATTGCACGTGCACGTTTGATAGATGTAGTCAATTTGCGTTGATGTTTTGCGCAAGTACCGGAAATACGACGAGGTAAGATTTTGCCGCGTTCAGTCGTAAAACGACGAAGTTTAGCAACGTCTTTATAGTCGATTTGATCGATATGGTCTGCACAGAAAACGCATACTTTTCTTCTTGGCTTTCTGCCTCTATCTCTTCTCATTGCGAATCCTCCTTTTCGAATTAGTAGGAGTCCCTGACACTAGAACGGGATGTTTTCGTCATCGCCGCCTGTACTGAAACTATCAAAATTGGACCCACCTTCGAAAGAATTAGTATTCATATCAAGGGATTGGCCCACAAAGTTCGCTACCACTTCAGTAACGTACCGTTTTTGACCGTCCTGAGTCTCGTAAGAACGAGTTTGCAAACGACCTTCTACAAAGCAACGACTGCCTTTACGAAGATTGCCTGCCGCTTCACCAAGTTTACCCCAAGCAACGCAGTTGATGAAAGCAGTTTGTTCTTTCGTCTCATTTGTTGTGGAATCAATATAGGTGTTTGTGGCAGCTACTGTGAAAGTTGCTACAGCACGACCAGTTTTGGTATAGCGTACTTCAGGATCACGAGCTAAATTACCTAGAATTTGTACAGAGTTCATGTTTTCCTCCAGGCTTTAATTATGCTTCGTGTTTAACAATTAGATGTCTTAGGACTTCATCGTTGATTTTCAATACACGATCGATTTCTTTGATTTCAGCAGGTGCTGCTTCAAAGTTGATCAATACATAGAAACCGTCAGTGAATTTCTTCACAGCGTAAGCAAGACGACGCTTGCCCCAACGATCTACCTTTTCTACTGTGCCGCCTACACGAGCAATTAAAGCTTCTACTTTTTCAATAACAGCGTTAGTTGCTTCCTCTTCAGCTGGTTTCACAATAAACATGACTTCGTATTTGTTCATACAAAATCACCTCCTCTTTCGGACTAATGCCCCTATCGACACATAGGGGTAGGAAGTGCTTACCATCAATAAGCCTTACTATTATAACCTAAAAAAAGAATGAAAGCAAGAGTTCAAATTTAAACCCTTGCTTTCACCAATATTATATACGATTATATTTTTCATCCTCAGGAAAAGCGATAATGGCGCAGATAATAACAAATAATGTAATGACCCCCATCATAGGATCTGCCGTATCGTTTGGTAAGAAGGTAAGCATCAACGATGATACAATACCACTACCATATTGCATAGCCCCTAGTAATGCTGCCCCAGAGCCAGCCATTCTACCTGCTCTATCTAATGCTAATGCATTCGTTACAGCTGCAATGATGCCGTTCATAGAGAAGAATAAAAAACAACCAATAACGATTAACCACAGTGAATGGTAGCCTAAGACAATCAATCCCATTACAACAGATACACAAATAGCAGCAAATAATGTGGCATATCGCAATAATCTATCGAGACGTATAGCACTTACAATACGTCGATTGATTGCGCTTAGTAACATAACACCAATAATATTAATAGAAAAGAGATAACCAAAGTACTCTTTTGGTACCTCATAGACATCAATATATACATAAGGCGAACCTGTTAAAAATGCATAGATAGCAATATAAAAGGAGCTGACACATAGCGTATATTTCATAAAGCCTTTATTACGCAATAAAATCCAATAATTATTATAGGTATGACCTATAGACTTTTTACTACGCTTCTCTACAGGATGTGTTTCAGGAATGACTAATACGGCAACGAGCATCAAAATACCGATATCAACTAATAACCAAAAGATTGAATGCCAAGTATACCACACGAGTAGATGCCCTGCTAACATCGGCCCTGCAATAGGTGCTATAGCCATAACAATGGCTAATGTAGATAGCATTTTAGCCGCCTCAGTCCGACCATATAAGTCACGAATCATAGCCCGTGATAACATAGGACCTACGCAAGCACCAAAAGCTTGAAAGACGCGCCAAGCTAGTAATTCTAGCATAGATGAACTCAAGGCACAGCCTACTGAGCCTATGATAAATAAGACTATTCCCATAATCAGCGGCTTCTTACGACCAATTTTATCGCTAACAGCTCCCCAAAAAAGCTGAGCTAGCGCAAAACCTATTAAGAAACCAGTCAACGTTAACTCTGCATCACCATGGAGATCACGCCCCATCTCTGGCATGGCAGGCAAATAAATATCCGTCGACAACGATGTAAACGCCATCAAAGCACTTAATATAGAAGTAAAAAGCCATCCTTTATTGCTAATCGTCAGCATAAAGACACCACTTTCATATAAAATCGCACTATAATATGTATTTATTTAGATTATATCAAAAACAAAGTTAATCCTATATAGTTTTGATATTTTTCAATAAAAAAGCGTAGTAAAATACTACGCAAAAATTGGTATATAACCAAATGTCAATTCTATTTTTCCTAAAATTACATTGATATACTAATGCTAAGAGTCATCACGTGAGTTAGGCTCATCACCGAAAGGTGGTGATACTATGAGCAAATTCGAAAAGTACTACTTAATTCTTTTTGTAATTTCCATAGCAATATCACTCTTTGCACTATTCAAATAATGTAAAGACAAAAGCCTAACGCAACAGAGTATTCAAAATACTCGCACGCTAGGCAATCCTTAAAAAGTATTTATAAGATGAGCCTAACGCCACCACACGTTGATGGCTCTCTTTTTATTATACAACATAAATAGAATTTCTTAAAGGAATTATATGATAAATGGCTCTTTATCATTAACGACATAAACATTTCTATTAGGCAGTATTCTCTCTAGTTTTTCAGGGATATCAGTATGAACCGGAATAACAATATCAGGACCAACCATTTCTATGAACTGAACTAAATCGTCCTTTGAGACATGACCACTGGCATGACATATATAAGATGGATATGTATCTAACAATTCTTTCAATGCTAAATTCTCCTCAATATATCCTGTCCACATAGAATATATAATACGTACATCATCTTTAGGGAACTCTTTAATTTTAGAAATAAAATTTTCTGTCCCTCTTACTAAAGATACAAATCCATGATCCATATAGTATTTAGGATATGTCCCTTTATCAATAACTAATGGGCTATCATGTCTACGATACAAAGAACTTTCATAATATACATTATTAATCACAGTATCTAATATTCTTTTCTGATAAGCATCACAAATGAGTACTTTATCAGTTGGCATATTCTGCCAAATCCCCATAATACGGTCAATATTCGTAGAGGAACTCATAATAAAAACATATTTCCCATCTTGGATATATGAAGAAATATCGTCTAACACTGTGGCTTCAGATATATAATCACCTGCGTCTCTAGACAATGAGGTGCCCTCTGTAATTAATACATCAACCTCACCTATATAGGTGTTAACTAATTTGTCTAATACGTGATGGCGCAACCCATGCATCCGGAAATCACCTGTATATAAGACACGTTTACCTTCTGCTTCAATGACAAACATATAACTATCCGCAGCACTATGATCGATAACTAAAGGTCTGATACGTATATCACCAATAGAAAAGACATCTCCGCCCCGAAATGTATTAGCACCTAATAAGCGCAAGTATAAACCTCTATCTTGATACTCAGCACCTATTAGCGCGATTTCCTTACTTAATTCACCCATATATAATGGAATTTCTGGTAGTGCAGAAGTTAGTTGTCCTAAGTGATCCATATGATAATGTGAAATCACAATACCATCACAATCTGGGATCCCTCTTGTAACGCCGTTAATATCCAGATTTATAGATGTGTACTTTTCATCTAAACTTAATTCATTACCAAAATCTAACATAATGTGAGTGGATGCTGTACTAATTTCTATAGCACTACCACCAATCTGATGTGTGCCACGATGAACAACAATATTCATATTCAACCTTTACTTAGAAATGGTAAGCAATGTTTCTGCTCGATATAAACGATCCAAATTTTCTGACCAATTATCTACTTTATTTTTATAAGGCGCTTTACATACTTTTTGAGCTTGTAATACAACAAATCGAATTTGTTTCAATTTAGACTCTTGTTTTAATATAGCCTCACATAAAGCTCGCAATTCTTTTCTTTTACTTGGATCAATTAACTCCTGGCACTCTTTATACTGCTGTGTCACAACAGTTTTGGACGGATAATTAGGTTTATCATCTGTCTGTTTATCATCTGTCTTTGAATAAATACGAAACATCAAATTTGTTTTTTCTCCACCATCCACTTTTGTACAAGATTTTTCGTCAAATAAAATTACTAATTCAGCTTTATCAGTATGTTTATATTTAGGTAATTCTTCCTTTAGAACCTTTATACCAGCATGACAAACACTAGATTTAATCTGTTTTAAATCCAGCAATTTATAATATGTATAAGCTTCTAAAATACAGCGTAATAAAGTTTCCTCGCTACCAGACGGACGATATTTTAATTCAATTATTGAATAACATTTGTCATCTTTGTTATAGCCTAATAAATCTATTTTTCCATAAGAATCATTTTTTGTCTTCTTTAATGGTGTTTGGTAATCGAAAATATGTCCTAGTCCAGAAACTTCACGTTAATAAAACAACAATTTCGCTAAGATTTCCTCTTTACGATTTGTGCCTTGTAACTGTTCCATATCTACTGATTCAGAAGAGGCATGCTTTGTATCAAAATGATTAGAGCGTACAGGCGCTAATTCTTTCCAAGATTTTAAAAGATCTTTTGATAAAAGAATACTTGAAATAACTTCACTATAGCGACTCTTATCTTCTTGTGGCTTTCCATTTACATAGCCTTTGTAATTTACAATAGGAGCCTTATAAAAATTTGCTGCAAATCTTTTTACTTCAACATAGTTATCTTCTTGCTTTACTTCTTTTGTTTTTATATTATCGTCATTTATATCAGTTTTATCAGTTTTATTTTGTCCAAAAATAGTTTTGAACTCATTAGATTTATCGTTTCGATTAATAGCTTCACAAATTAATTCATATGCTTCCTTACAGTCCAACATTATAAATCCTCCCTAATAACAATTGACTCCACCACATATAACCATTAAAATTATCCCCCATCATTTAGAAAGGTCTATTTTATTATAAATTCATTATATCAATAACTACTTTACGGGCAAATGATAAAAGCAGCTATTTAAAGTAAATAAATTATATCTATCTTATATTGTTAGTATAATTCATGGAATGCACAATAAATTCCACATTGCATTTTAATTAATAAAAAGTCTATTATAAATAACATAACTCAAAGTAATTCTAACATTCTATAGAAAATCCTTGCGTCATTATTCTATATAATTTACTATATATAGAGAAATCTGATTATAAAAAGGAGTCATCATGGCTAATATTAATGAAAACTATTTAAACCTACAAGGTTC